>JAEEGL015627086.1_pt1 | contig 42388 bp, 44 predicted proteins | sample 9134231 | NCBI WGS metagenome assembly JAEEGL01 (sample SAMN16246548, study PRJNA631951) | gut metagenome | biome: gut microbiome; feature: rumen; material: fiber-attached | host: Bos | place: Iran: Karaj | collected 2018-10 | reverse complement strand
TAACGGCCATCATGAATAGTCTTCATCGTATGCATGATACGTCGCTGCACAGGTTTGAAACCATCTTCTATATATGGGATAGCACGGTCGGTGATAACATACGAGGCATAATCCAAGAACCATTGCTGATACATACCGCCAAGATGCAGGCGCGCATCCTCACTGTTCATATCAGTCACAACATAACTGGAATGTCCGAGATTCTCGTCGTCGTTTACCGATTCTAGGTCATCTATGTTTTCGTCTTCTCTACTCATACAATACAAATATTACATAAATTGCCTCCAAATATACAAAAAAAATCGAGAATAGGGGAAGTGGATTTTCCATTTTATATTTTTGAATAAGCTTTAATCTTTTGATAATTTTGCAGTCGTTATATATGATTGGTTTGATTTAGACAATATGAACGGAATTGCAAAAAACTACAACAAAACTAAAACTGCCTGCTATCTCGGTTTTATCACTCAGGCAATCGTTGCCAATTTCACCCCACTTCTTTTCACTGCATTTCATCGTGAATACGGAATTCCATTAGCAAATTTAGCTTTGATACCAGCTGTATTCTACATCATCCAACTAATCACAGACTTTCTTTGTGCTAAATTCAAGAATATCGACTACCGCAGGAGCATCGTCATCTCTGAAATTGCGGCGGCGATCGGACTCGTCGGATTGGCTTTTATACCGTCGCTATTCAGCAATCCAATGATAGGAATTCTCATCTGCGTCTGCATATACGCAGTGGGAAGCGGACTTATTGAAGTATTGTGCAGCCCGATAATAGAGGCTTGTCCTTTCCCCAACAAAGAAAGCACAATGAGTCTGCTCCACTCCTTCTACTGTTGGGGAGCAGTCGGCGTAATTCTAGGTTCGACGCTTTTCTTCACATTCTTTGGAGTGGACAACTGGAAAATATTAGCCTGTGTATGGGCATTGATACCTCTCTACAACATTATCAATTTTACCACTTGTCCTATCGAGCCTATTGTGGAGGATGCCAACGGAATGAACATGGGTCAGCTTCTTAAAAACCAAATGTTTTGGATATTCCTTCTTTTGATGGTTGCTGCCGGAGCATCAGAATGCACAATGGCACAGTGGGCATCGGCATTTGCGGAAGCGTCATTAGGAGTAGACAAAGCTGTTGGCGACTTGGCAGGACCATGTGGATTTGCATTTTGCATGGGGCTTGGCCGACTTTGGTATGGCAAGAAAGGTCAGAATCTCGACCTGACTTCCTACATGACCGAAGCTGGTATTCTATGTTTCGCTGCCTACCTGACAGCATCCCTATCCCCAATTCCACATATTAGTTTGATTGGTTGCATGATCAACGGATTGGCGGTCGGTATCATGTGGCCAGGCTCCATCAGCATCACATCGAAACGCATTCCAACGGGTGGCACTGCCATGTTTGCAATGCTTGCTTTAGCAGGAGACATGGGAGGAACGTTAGGGCCATCACTTGTGGGAATCTGTACAAAATCCAGTGAGAATATACAAAACGGTCTGCTTGCCGCATCCGTATTTCCAGTCATCTTAGTGGTTTGTCTTTTCAGAATCAGAAGATACGGGCGATAAGACAAGCGAATCATAAAAAAATTTGGCAAACAACCATTCGCCACTGCTGGATCTTTAATAGATCTTCTCGCATTGATTACTATTCGTTTGTCGTTGTGGTCTGCCTACAGCAACGACAAACCAAACAAAAATTATCAATCTATCATCTTGCGTTTGTCAATCCATAAATTGACAACCAAAAAACAGTAACCTGAAAACAAAAAAAGTGGAGAATCTTTCGACCCTCCACACGATATCTGTCTAAAAAATCTTATTCCTCATCCTCCAAGAATCTCTGATACTTAGCTTTCTTCTTTGGAATTCTGTATGAAATCAAAACCTCATGAGATTGTCTTGACAGTTTTGAGACTTCACCCAAACCAAGGTTGAAAGCGTAACCGAAGCGAAGACGTTTTCTTTCCATACCTATTGTGAATGTCATCTCATTTGATGAGAACCATGCTCCAGAACCAATATCAGGACGATAAGTGATACCACCCCAAATCATTCTGTTGAAGAATGCCTGAACATTAAGTTCCACCTTGCTTACTTTATTTCTGTGCATCAAAACGAATGCCGGACAAATCGCCAAGAAATCAGATGGAGACAATGTCGCTCTTGTGTACAAATAGAACTGACGGCCTGGAACATTAGTCGTAACTATCTCCTCATTATTCAAGATATGAACAATAGACGCACCAAACATCAGTTTAGGAGTTGCCAACTCCATACCGAAATCCATATCTGGTCGGAATTTCTTCTCTGGATCAGCAGGGAATGATGGCAATCCATACTCTTGCGGATCAATAATTCTATGGTCTGTAGGATCCCATGAATGGTAAAGGAAACCGAAAGATACACCCATAGAAAGCAACATACTCTCGTTCATATTGATATGGTAAGCGTACGCTGGCTTGCAGATAAATGTATGGTTTGCTATACCCAGGTCGTCATAACTCATTGAAAGACCGAAACCTGATCGGATAGACTCGATATAATTGCACACATTAAAAACTCCATCTTTCGGAGAATCCTCAAAATCAGACCACTGAGAACGACCAATCAAGAAGAAATCAACATCATCACTGTTTCCAGTAGCCGCAGGGTTGAAGTTCAATCGAGAGAAGAACTGCTGAGATAGCATCAAATCTCTTTGTGCGAAAGCCGATATTGCGCTAAACAAAACTACGCAAATTGCTAAAAATCTCGTTTTCATAATATATTGTCCTCCTCTTCTCTTATTCATTCAAAATCTTAATATCGGCACGACGGTTCTGCTCGTGCTCAGCCTCAGACTGTGCATTTGGAATCACAGGATCGTGGAATCCACGTCCGACAGACACAAGTTTGTTTGGGTCCAAACCACGGTTAATCAACATTCCTCGGATATAGTCGGCACGTTTCTGCGACAACTTGACATTGTATGCATCAGAACCACGGGAGTCGGTATGTCCAGAAACCTCAAAGATCGCACCAGGGAACTCGTTCATCGCGCTTACCAACTCATCCAACTGAGCCTCATACTCTGGTTTCATCGTAGCCACGTTGAAATCGAAGAACATTAGCACCCAGTGGAAGCCCTTAGGCTCATCAATTGTAAAGTCTGGTATCAACTCTGGCTCACGAGTCGCAACAAACGGAGCCGGACGATAGATATCATCACTACCCTTACCTCCTGTTCTGTTTGACATGTACAAACAGATCTTAGGAGATCCTATCAAGTTGTAATCATTTGAACTTGAGTTGAATACAGAATCCAAATGTATTGGAGTGTCCCAAATCTCTAGTTCCTGCTTATTCACCTGACCTGTTGTCGTATCTGTAGATTCACGAGTGATTGTCTTCAAATGAGAGACATAGATATCCAAACCACCATATCCACCTCCACGGTTGGATGCAAAATATAGCAATGTGTCATTGTAACACCACGCATAGTCATCACGCGCGTTTGAATTCATCGGGATAATACTATCACTGGCATTCTCCGGCATCTTCCAACGGGTATTGTCAGTCGCCTTACCTCTGTCTATATACCAAATATCTCGTCCACCAAAACTCTTCTTTGGAAAATCCGCTGAGAAATATATTCTGTCTCCTCCTTTTGCGATAGAAGGATTGAAAAATCCGGATATTCTATTGTATCGGTATGTCCAACCAGCTGTGACTGTCGAACTACCCTTGATCGGTTTACGCACTTTATTCAAACCCTGAATCTCTAGCTTCACTGGCTCTGTATACGAGCCTCCCATCCATTTCGCCTCATACAAATCAGAGTTTCCTACCTCATCTGTCTTTGCAAAATAAATTGTACGACGCTTCTGATCGTATGCAAACGTTCCTTCAATGCCAAGATCCTGCAACTCCGGACATGGCTCGATATCTACTAACTCATAGGTGTCTCCTATTCTTGCTATATAAGCACTGTCGCCCTTAAAGAACACTACCTTTCCATCTCTATATAACGACATCGGACGCTCCTGCATCTTTGAGCTGGCCTGAGAAGACGAAAATTCGTATCCTTCTGTGAATTCCTCATGCACGGCAAACGACGGTAACGCAAACCCGACCGCAACAATCAGAGATAAAACTATTTTCTTACTATTCGCAAACATAGATAAGTCAATCTTAATATAATATTATCCTTTCTTTCGTGACTTACGCCACTTGAACAATTTACAAAGTAAGTTATAATTTTTTAAAATCAACAATATTTCGATAGCATTTATTAACAATAATTAAAAAAAATGCTAATAAACATTCATTGGCACATCACCTTTGACAAACACTCGCTATTTATCAACAACAGTCGCACAAACTGGGCATCTTTATCCTAATACATCGCTGTTATCTAAACAAAAAAACGTATGATTCTTGACCTATTTCATGACAGGAACTTAAACATATTCCGATAAAGGACAAAAAAAAGAGATATCTGATTGCTCAAATATCTCTATTTTACTACACATTTAATGTAGCACAAAAGGATTTAATATTAGGACTAAACTACAAAATGAATCCGTCATCTCGACGTACACTATATACACTACAAAAACTGCGCCAACTTTACATATCAGCATGCCAATTTTATAAAAAAGTTTCAAAAAAGGTTTTATTTTACTATAAATCAATAAAATAAAAATCAAGAATTAAAATACATACTTTTTACAAACTCTCGTTTTTTTATAAAAATTCCGCTGATTTTTAGATTTTGCTTACCTTTGTTATCAGAAAAAATCATGTTATGACTATAGAAGACGCTCGTATATACTGTTTAAGTAAACCTCACGTCACCGAGGATATGCCATTTGGCGACGATTATGTGGCATTCAGAGTCGGTGGCAAAATTTTCGCAGGACTTCCTTTGGAGAAGCCCAACCTACTCGTTCTGAAATGCGATCCTGAGATGTTTGATGAAATGGTGGTCCAATACTCTGCCATCGAACAGGCATGGCATTGGCATAAGCGTCTGTGGATGCAGATTCATCTCGACGATGCTGAAATCACCACCGAACTGGTAAAATATCTCACAGATATTGCCTACGAATTAGTGTACAGCAAGTTAACAAAGAAGGTGAAAGCAGAGCTAGAATTATAAATGCGGAATGTAGCACTCTTTTTTATTCCATATCTACTTGACCCAATGAGAATATATATACGTAATGAATTAAAATCACCACATATTTTTCATTGGCACAATAATTTCTTCGACATTTTCATGATGCTCTAAATAATCACTCAAAAAATCAGCCACAACAGGTAATGATTTAAAATCCTCTTTCTTATAATCCTTTGACATATAAACTATTTCCAGTCCTTTTTTCCTTGAATATTTAACAATCATCGGGCGAAAGACCCCATTTGGAGCAACCTTTGTTTTAGCAAGATATATTTCATGCAACAGTGTTTCTTCTTCCTCAAAATCAAAATCAATCAGATTTCCATCTTTATCAATTTTACGTACTGGGAAATAGTCCGAAAACACAACACTATCGTTTAATACCGGCATACAGTTTATTAAATAATCTTTATATTCCGAATGTATCATGGCCTGATTATCAAAAAAATCAATCTTTAACTTTCCTTGCTTCAACAAAGCATATTCAGTAATGACCGAATATCCATATTTTTCTATCAACACGGATTCTTTTTCTTTTACAACTTCATCTATTTTTGAAAAATCAAAACCTCCTCTATGTTCAGAATAAACTTCAATTGAATGTCGAAGAAAATTCATGTACTCATCCTGATCAACAGGCAATCGATAATATGATTTATAAAAATATTCCTTTACACAATACTCAACACCTGACACGACAGTCTCTGGCAACACATTCCTATTAACATAAGACATGCCACATGATATAAGCAAAGCTTGAAATAATGCAAAAACAATCAATTTAACTTTCATTGCAATATATAAATCATAAATTACTTTTTGTCTTCAATGTTATACTCTTTCATTAAAAGACTTTTTAGAATCATTTTAGAAACACAAGTTGTCTAATTTTCATTATAACCTATTACAGAATTAATACCTGTATTTTTAGCTAATACAAAATTTCCCCTTTTTCTCCGCTCGTGCTTACGCACTCTCGGAAGGTAATGGGAGCAAGGGCGTTCCGCCCTTTGGAATCCTCATTTCCAGGACTCCATCATCTGAGTTTTAACAATCGCTTTTTGATGTCAACAAAGATAATCATTTTTTATTCCTGACAACCGTGTAAACGGTTGTCAGGACAGTCTATGGTTGGCAAGCTCCGAAGAAGATTGGCTACAGAACTCGCGAGCGTAATCAAAATGATTATCTTTACAGTAATCATATAATCGTCTTTGAGCCTTTTTTGAAATGGAATTACGAGGATCAAACACATCATAAGAAAGCACAAATGAGCCATCATCATATTGTCCATTGTCTCTAAAAGTCTCATTTCTTTCCGCTATCTTTTGTGCGACTCATTCTAACAAATATCTGAATATCGTCTTCAAAGCATGTTCTTTCGTATTACAATCCGACAAAAGTTTTCCTTGTGTCATTTCATCAATACTTTTTCCAACACCTACAGATTTTAGCGAGTATGGTTCACCATTATAGAATGCTGTCCATGGGCAACGCAAAAAAACAGGTTGAATAGAGACATTACTTCTTAGTGCCAGGGAACTACCGTCGTCGAAACATAAAAAAACAACACAGAAGTCATAAAATTCCTCTATATCTATTTTATATGTTTTTGAGAAAATAATACTCTGCTTTTGCTGTGTTATATTTAATGTATCGAGACTCGCAGAAAGAAAACGCAATTCTTTTTTCCCGATCGAGTGCCTTCTGTTCCAATAATAATCCAAATAAAAGTACCTGTCTAGAATATCAATATTTTCATCCTCCAAAAGTTCAATGTCTTTGTCAAGTTTATTCTTATAGTTATTCAAATCATTTTTTGTTAGTTTTATATAAGACGTATCTTCAACTCCACACATTACATCATAAACACATTGTTGCAGTTTTTGGACAGATGCTTTGGATATATTTTGTGGCATATTCTCAAACATATGATCACCTGTTTGATTTTCTTTTGTTTTAACAAAACCATCTTTACTTGGCAAATATGTTAAACTATTGAATGATGATTCACATGCAATAATAAGTCCCTGGATTATTATTTTCTCTATTTTCTTCTCTCTAAAATCATCAAACTCACTTTTGTACGATTTTATCGAATCTATCTCTTGGTTTATTTGATACTTCTTGAAATTCTCATCACACATATATACGCCTTCCTTATCTTTCCATAAATAGCTGACTTTTGAGTCCAAGTCAAGATACCTGTACCATTTCTCAGTTTTCTCAAGAAGTATGTCTTCCGCCCTCTCCTTGCAATAAATGTGTTTATTTCTCACATAATAGTAGATGCCATTGTAGTATACTATTATATTATTGTGAATAGTATCTCGATTTTGGCAATCTAACTGGATTGGTAGTTCAGCTCTCATTTTGTATTTAGTCTCTTCATCACTACATACTTTGCTCAAAATTCCATTATCCGTCAGTATCCATAAACAGTTGTCGCCCTCACATGATACGGTCTCTCCATCGTTTATATCATCCGAAAATGGATTCCCGTCTTTCTCACCATCCACTTCCTTCCACTCAATATGCTCTTTGTCTGTTTTGTAGACGAAGCCACGTTGATGCACATAATAATAGTTTTTATCTGAACCTAAAGTTAGCTTGTCAGACTCTGTATCGTATTTTGACGTCACCGGTGTAGGAATCCGAGAAAAAGAACGTCCATAGTCTGCAGACTTATAGATTTCATTGCCAGAGGTAATCCAAAGAGAGTGGGTTTCTTTGTCGTATAATATATCATGAACAATTCGATTAAAAAGCCCTTTATCCCATGTTTTTCCTTTATCTTCGGATATATAGAGATCATTTTCTCGGTCGACTAACCAAATGCGTTTTTCTTCATCCGAACGCATCAACATTGCCGAAGGACAAGAAATTTTCTCCCAAGTATTTCCCTTGTCCGCAGAATGTAAAATAGAATAAGCATATTTTTCATAGACGAAGAGATCATTCTCACCTATTGAGAATATCTTATCTTTACAACATCCAGTCTTTAGAATGTGTCTCCAGACTTTTGTTTGAAGGTCTGCCTTAAATACACCATTATTTCGTTCCAAAAGATACAATTCATTATCTGACGTGGTTGTCATATCGACATGATTTAAATCAAACACATCGAAAGAATCTCTTATTGATCCGACGGGAGTGATTCCAGATATTGTTTCTCCTGCATCAAATATCGAACAACTAACAATGAAGGAAAAGATTGTTAGTATTGCAAGACGTAAGTATTTGAATTTACATAAATTATCTTTCATTCTAAATTTCCAATTTATTTTCTATACTCTTTTCGACGGTTTATTCATTTTCAAAAACATAATGATAACCTACAAAGAATAACCAAGACCACGTATTTAATAGATCATAATTTTTGTGCCGTCTTTTTCTTCCTCATCCAATTCTATCAAAATTGTATCTGAATGGATTGCAATATCTTTTATTTTTCTATTCCATAAAATCGTATCGTTATGGGTTCCATCCGATATGCTTACGTATGTTTTGTAATTCTGGTCTGGTGCTCCCCCGATGCATCTGACATATTTCACATTAATATTACCATGTGTTTTAGACAACTCCACCTCTTCCCTTTCAAAATCAGGAACTGGAATACAAGATGGCATTAAAACAAGTAAGAACAACAATGATTTTCCCATAAGCATTATTATTAATCTACAGCATCGGAAACAAATATAAGGTATTTATCGGACAATAAACACATTTATGTCATACCACGAGAAAGAAGATTTTTAAAAATTATAGCCCACTTACCGTCTTCCTTCTTAATAAAATATTCATATTCATAACATCGATAAGCATAAAACAATTGCACCAGACAATATGACATAGAATCGGAACATTGATATATGTCATGCACTTTTATCAAAAGTATAGGGTTACTGCAAAAATATCTATCATTATACATGTCTGACCATCTTTTTTCATTTGACGTCTCCCTATATCTCAATTTGTATTTTGTACTTTGTACAGAAATCGTATCATAAATGTCACAGCCCAACATGTCTTTTATAAACTGATCATATTGTTTCCAATCTTCTAAAGATGGTTTTCTATGTATCCTTATGGCAGTTTTGGGTTTCCAAACATAAATCCTTTTTGCCTGACCTGTAAAACGGATAAATGTTTCATCCTTAAGTAAATCTTCTTTTAGGACTGGAATAACTGTTTCATCCTTTCCAAATGTACTAAAAGAAACAGAGAATAACAAAAGAATAAATACAAGCGTCTTTTCCATTTTATTCTGATAAAAACTATTCATAAACTCTGTATATCTTTGTGGAATATTGCATTTTAGAAAATGCTTATCGGTTTGAAAAGTAACGATATATTAAATATAATAGATAAAAAAAAGCAAGAACTGCAATCCACATAACGGTCATCATCAGCGTCGCTTTTAGACTCGCTATGAGATCAAGGTCTGAAAAAGACACCCAGAGTATAAATACAACACAGACTACCAAACTTTTAATTATCGCTTTTTTGCGAGAAGTTGCAAATATGCAATAAAATATAATAAAAAGTGGTGAAAAAGCAATAATTAATCCATTTAAGACATCGATTAACTCATCTAATCCCTTAAAGCATCCAATCAAAATTAAAAGGAATGCCATAGAAAGCCAATCTATGAATCTTATATTGTTTCCAAAATTTTCTTTTTCATTTTTCATAAATGCCTCGATTCTACTACAAATTCGATATTTATAATAACGTGAGTTCGACGAATTGTAATCTGCAAATTAGCAATAACGAACAATCATAAAAAAAAATGCTTTTTCCACTTTATGATTGAATTCTTACCTCTTTTTCTCATAAAACCCCGTTAACTTTGTGTCTCTGCGGTTTTATTAAATTCTGTGTGCTCGCCTGCTTATCGCACTATGGAAGGTGTTAGGACATTCATTTCTGCAAACTCGACTTATGATTCGCTCATAATTCGTTCCATAACAATTTCAATTTACACGATAGTTGCAAATACAACAAGATTCCTACATCTTCAAATAAAACTCTTTCGTCAGTCTTATGTAATCATCCGTATATTGGTGGCGGACATCTGTCTCGATTGCGAGTTTTTATATTTTAAATCCAGCATTTATAAAAATTACTTGTCCATTCGAAGTGGCTTCCATTCTTTTAGTTCTTTTTTACTAAGAGGTGTCACTTCAACGATATACTCAACGCCAGTGAATTTACAATACACTTCGCCCATGTAATCTTTGATGATTATTGGAGATTGCAAAGTTGTCCATCTATTACTATCTCCCCCCCATCCAAAATTCATGTGGACTTCGGTTTTCCCATTCTTCTCCCTGATACCATCTATCACTACCGCATGTCCCTTGCGCAAACCTGCATATAATGGGATGTTGTTTTTCAGATTCTCTCGAATGATTTTTTCCAATCCCATCTTTCCCTCTTCCTTCATATAATGACATTCGAATTTGGCTGGGATATGTTTTGATTTTGAATCAGACATCTTCGACAAAACATGTTCTTTTCTCCAACCATGCTCTGATGCTAACGCAATATTTTCTATGTACTTATAAAATTCAGCATTAGCAGATTTATTGTAACCTGAATACGCAGGCAACTTATTCATATCCACTTTATCCTTGTCGAAATCTCCATAATAAACATTTTTGTCGGTTGTGTAACGATGAGATCCGTAGACATTCAATCCAAGATGATTTAATATCTGAGCATACGCAATTATATAACAGATTCCATCACTACTATTCCACTTATAATAACCATATTTCCCTCTTTTCCCATAAAAATAGCTAAGCGGCTGATCCCATTGTGTTTTCAAAATAGGTTTGATAGCATTTTTGATTTGTGGCCCTCCAACTCCATTTTTATAAACGAAGTCAATACCATTTGTTCGTGCATAACGTTCCGCAAAAGAACCTCTGTCTACAATCAATGTCGCATCCAAAGGGAAAGCTTCTTGTCCAATTGTAGTTACTGATGCTGGTATCTCTACAGATTGCAAAGAAGTACATCCAACAAAAGCTCCGTGCTCTATTTCCTTACATTTGTTTGGGATTTTTACTTTTTCAAGATTACGACAGCCACTAAATGCTCCAGCTCCTATTGAAAACAACGAATCTGAAAATTTTATTTCTTTTATATCGTCTCTTCCCCAATATTTCAAATTTCCAACCATATAGATATCAACATGGTCATTCTCCTTCGTAAGGTCTAACGTCAAACTACCCTTCTCTTGAATAAAATCGACAATCTCTTTCTGACCACGTCCATAAGAATATGTTATGCCAAACTTCCTTGCATATTGTTCCGCAGCCGATCGCTTGGCAACAATCATCTTCGCATCCACAGGAATGGCCCACAATCCAATATAGGTTACAGATGCAGGTATTTCAACTGTTTTCAATGAGTCACATCCGTCAAAAGCGTCATCCAATATATACTTACAGCCTTTGGGGATCACTAAATCCGTAAGATTTATACATCCTCTGAACGCAGATTTTCCAATGCTTTTTAATGAGTCTGGCCATTTGATTGTCCGCAATGATTCACAGCCTAAAAAAGCACTGTCCAGAATATCTTCACAACGTTTTGGAATTCGCAAATCAGTAAGATTCTGACATTTCTTAAAAGCAGACATGCCTATTGTCAACAAAGAATCATGGAAAACGATATTCTTTATATCATCTCGTCCCATGTATTGTCCCTCGTCTATACCATATATATCCAAATCTTCTGATTCTACCGACAGGTTGAGCGTAGAATCATTCTGACTACGATTTTCAGAAAAGATATTTTGTGAAAAAATCAAAACAAATAGGTACAAAAATAATCCTTTAATCTCACTCATGACTCGTTTCAAAACAATTTCAATTTACACAATAGTTGCAAATATAACAAATTTCTACATCTTCAAATAAAACTCTTTCGTCAGTCTTATATAATCATCCGTATATTGGTGGCGTATTTCTGTCTCAACAGTAAGGGTCTCAATCTCAACATTTTGCATTTTGCATTCATCATTCTTAATTTTCACAAACTCTCCCACCACTCTTTTGACTTCCGCTCCTGGTTTAGGATAAACCAACGTCTTTTTTCTTAAATATAACCCATATTCCTCAGCAATCTTCTCAAACTTTTCATGAGCATCCGTCGGCAATATGATGGAAAGGGATCCGTCATCGCTCAGTAGCGTCGACGCGGATGATGCCAACTCTGAGAATGGAAGGCTATCGGTGTGCCTCGCCAACGTGCGGCTGGCTTTCGGTGCTTTCAGACTATCCTCAAAATACGGTGGATTGGTGATTATTTTGTCGAATGCCGACGGTGCAGCCTCCACAAATTCCTGCAACGATTTCCCAACTATAGAGATCCGTCCAGCCCACTTCGACGCTTCACAATTCTGCGTCGCTCCACGCACGGCATCCTCATCTATGTCAATCCCGACAATTTCCGCCGTCCCATTTCTCTGTGCCGTCATCAGGCACAACAATCCTGTGCCACAACCGATGTCGAGCACTCGTCTTGCTTTCTCCACATCCGCCACAGCTCCAAGTGTCACGCCATCCGTACCAACTTTCATCGCACATAGTGACTGGTCTATCTTAAACTGTTTGAACTGAAATATATGGTTTGCCATTTTGAATGTTTTGCCTTACATAATAAAGGGCAGGAATCAACCCTGCCCTATATAAAATTACAATTGTCCCAATTTCACAAGTGTCGCGCAACGTTTGGTGTCAAGGCTAAACTCACCTCGCTGAATCCATCCGTAATATCCGGGATCCGTAACGAACACTTCTTTGAGCTTCTTGCCTTTATGCTTTCCAAAATTGACCACGACATCGTCCTTATCATCGAAAACGAATCGTCCTTCAAAGTCAACGACTCTCTTCTGTGTGGAGAATTTCGACAGCCACTTGATATCATTCTCAAGATCAGGATATCTGTCTAGTTGAGCCTGAAGCACTTCATATGTGGCTTTAGTGTCGGCCATGGCTCCATGGGCTCCGACCAGTTCCTTATCACAATAGAATCGGTATGCTGCGGAAAGTGTACGAGCCTCTTTCTTATGAAAGATTGTCTGAACATCCACAAGACAATGTTTGCGGACATTCAAATCAATATCACAACGCAACATCTCCTCCACCAACATCGGAATATCAAACTTATTCGAATTATATCCAGCTATATCACAACCTGAAAAATCACTGGCTATCTGGTGTGCCACATCCTTAAACTTCGGACAGTCTGCCACATCCTCGTCTTTTATATGATGGATGGCTGTAGACTTTGCAGGGATCGGCATTTCCGGATTGATACGGATTGTCTTCTGCTCCTCCATTCCATTAGGATGGATCTTCAGATATGAAATTTCTATGATTCTATCTTTTGCCACATCTATTCCGGTAGACTCCAAATCAAAGAATATCAGTGGTTTAGTAAGTTTAAGTTTCATACTAAAGGATTTATAGAGTTGTCATTGGCATTACCAAGCATAGCATCTCATAGTTCTGCTGCTCCTCACCATCCTCCGATGTATTGAACAATGGCTCTACCACCACTCCACGATATGGGCTTTCTATCTTCATCACAACATCTGATGTCTCCATGTATGAGCAGAAGTTTGTGATAGACTCAGTCTTGAATGTCATCTCGAATGGCTCTCCACTATATGCGCAAACGACAACCTCTGTCGCAGCTGTTCCGAAATCCAAACTCTGGGCAGACACCGTGATCTGATTCTCACGTACGTCAAACTTAACACCCTTGTTAGACTGCTCTGCAAATGGCTCGATATGGCGAACTGCAGAGATCAATGAGTTACGGTCGATAACCAACTCTTTATTCCACTGGATTGAGATCGCATTCTTATAGTTAGGGAAGTTTCCTTCAATCTGGCGGCAAACCAATGTGAAGTCGTTAAGCTCAAACAAGATGTTCTTTGAATCCCACGACACAACGACATCCTCACCCTCCTTGCCAAGGATAGACTTCAAAAGTTTCGCAGCATTGGCAGGAAGTATCACTGAACAGTTGCCAGAAGCCTCAACAATTGAAGATTTCACCTGAGAAAGGTGGAACATATCTGTAGCCACGAATGTGATCTTGCTATCAGCCGCATCAATGTCAAGATAGATTCCCATCATTGTTGGACGAAGGGTATCTGTGCTGACAGCGAAAATAGTGTGAGAGATTCCCAACGAAAGTGTCTGTGCCTGCATGCGCACTGTATTTGTGTTGCTAGCATCCAATGATGTCAATTTTGGATAAGCATCTCCGTCTACACCATTATACTCTGCTTTCCACGAACCAGAACTCAACTTGACAGCGTAAGTGTTCATGTCAATATCGAAGTCGACTGTTCTGCCGTGAAGCACTTTAAATGTATCCAACAAAAGTTTTGCAGGCAAGGCTATCATTCCTGAACCATCAACGTTCTCGACATCCATTCTTGTCGCCATGGAAGTCTCTCCGTCTGAGGCAGTCAACTCTAATGTACTGTCTGTCAAATTAAAAAGGAAATTATCGAGAATTGGTAACGCCGTCTTTGAAGCCATCACACGGCTTGTTGCTGTAAGACGAGCCATCAACTCGTCGCTATTCACTGAAAATCTCATAAGTTTTGATTTAAATATTTCTTCAAAAGTAGTGAAAAATCACTACTATATCATATTCTGTTGATTATTTTTAATGTAAACATATTTTCCACGTCTACATATTACATGTTTAGACGCACGTCCGTGTTCATGAGACGCACGTCCGTGCGTCTCTACGATTATACGCTGACCGCACCTTTGATTGGCGGATGGCATTCGTAATTCTCCAACACGATATCATCCGCTGTGAAATCGAAGATATCCTTCACATCAGGATTCAATCTGATTCTTGAAAGATGCAACGGCTCTCTGCTCAACTGTAATTTCACCTGATCGATATGGTTGTTGTAGATATGAGTGTCTCCGAATGTGTGGACGAAATCGCCTGGTTCCAATCCCGTCACCTGAGCCATCATGAGAAGAAGCAACGAGTAGCTCGCAATATTGAACGGCACTCCCAAGAATAGGTCAGCGCTTCTCTGATAAAGCTGCAAACTCAATTTTCCATCTGCCACATAGAACTGGAAGAAACAGTGGCATGGAGGAAGATTCATGTTGTCGATATCCGCAACATTCCATGCTGACACAATGATTCTGCGTGAGTTAGGATTGTTTTTGATCGTCTCCACAACCTCCTTGATTTGGTCGATATGTCCGCCATTATAATCTGGCCAACTTCTCCACTGATATCCATACACATGGCCAAGACCACCATCAGGATCAGCCCACTCATCCCATATATGCACATTGTTGTCGACAAGATACTTGATGTTGGTGTCGCCCTTCAAAAACCATAACAACTCGTGCAACACTCCTTTGAAGTACACTTTCTTTGTTGTCACCAATGGGAATCCGTCTTTCATCGAAAAACGCATCTGATGACCGAATATACTTCTTGTGCCTGTGCCTGTACGGTCGCCCTTTACGACTCCCTCATCCAACACTTTCTGCAATAAATCTAAATACTGTCTCATCTTGTCTTCCTTAATACATATTATATGTAGTCTTCAACACACGGAACTCAGTACGACGATTGATCTTGTTGGCAATCTCCTGATTTTCTTTTGAAAGTGCGTCGATAAAATCTTCATTCAATTCATCATTCTCCTTCAAGAATGAATACTGTTTAGCTAAATTCTTATCCACCACAACAGGCTTGGTCTTTCCATATCCTTTTGCAGTAAGACGTGGGGCTTCTATTCCTCCCTTGATCAGATAGTTGACTACACTCTGCGCACGTTCTCCAGACAGAGCAAGGTTTCCTTCCGCACTACCGACCTTATCGGTATGAGCGCCAATCTCAATCGTGATATTAGGATTATCCTTTAGCAGTTTCACCAACTTATCCAAAGCGTTTGACGACTCTGCTGTCAATGTAGCTTTACCAAACTCAAAGAAGATGTTGTCAAGACCGACTGGTTTTGATACAGACGCCAATGTGAATGGGACATCAAATGTTTTTGAATCCTCAAGACCAAGTGTGTTGACAGCATTTTTCTCGTTCAAGTAGCCACGACAGTTGCCAAGCATCACATATTCCACTCCAGGTTTCACCTCAAATGAGTATGAACCATCATTTTTTGCTTTGATTTTCACGTTTGTACCGTCAGTTCCGACGATTCTGACATTCGCGTCGCCCAAAGCATCACCGTCAGTGTTCTTCACCTTGCCAGATATGATATATCTGATAGGAGGAGCGACGAATGTGTAGATTTTATCGTAGCCCTTCATCTCACCACGGTTGCTGGAGAAAGCTCCTTGCTCCGCACCTGCAACAAACGAGATTCCAAAATCATCGCCATTGGAGTTGATTGGAGCACCCATGTTCTCCACCACCCATTTCTTTGCTGTGTCCTCTTTTGCGCGATAGATATCCAGACCTCCGAATCCTTCATGACCGTTAGATGAAAAATAAAGTGTGGAATCCTCACGGATGAACGGATACATCTCATCTTTATCTGTGTTGATGTCCGGGCCAAGGTTTTCAGCAGCGGAATAAGTCTCTCCCGTCTTCATACATCTCCAGATATCCTTTCCTCCAATACCACCTGGCATATCAGAAACGAAATAAAGCCAGTTGCCATCAGGCGACAACGCAGGATGAGCCACTGTGACCGAACTGTCTTTCAACACCATCACACGTGTTGCCTTGCCCCATTTTCCGCTCTGACGCTGCGACATCCAGATCTCTCCTCCATGAGTCTCACCCTTAACATATCGGCAACGTGTGAATAGCATGATTTTTCCATCCGACGAGAAAGATGGGCTTCCCTCATCATCCTCTGTATTGATGTCAGAATCAACAAGTTCAAGATTATCCCATTTGCCTACAGCATTCTTTTTCGCAAAATAGATATCATTGTTTGGTGTACCTGTGATATTGCTCACCTTATGGGCTGTCTGCTTGTTGTCACGTGAGGATGCGAAATATACGATTGTGCTGTCGCCTCCAGGGAAACGTGGACTGCTCTCACTCTTCTTGCTGTTGAAGAACGGATCCTTGAAGACCTCATAGCGTCTCTTTGCCTTCTCCCACTCAGAATATTTCAAAGCGGAAATCTTTCCGTTGAGCGCGACAACCGAATTAGGATTATGCTTCAAGTAGACGTCGTACATCTCAGCAGCCTCCTTGTTTTTCTTCTGCTTGCGAAGCACATCAGCATAAAGCAAATATGATGTTGTGTCTGCATACTTGTATCGCACACAGTTCGCCAACATTCTCTCCGCTTTATCCGTCTCTCCAAACTTATCATAGCAATCACCCAATCGGTAAGCCACGTAACCCTTCAGCTGCTTGTCTGCCAACTTGACACGAGAATAGGCAGTCTTGTATATGCTCGCAGCCTTATGGTACTCACCGATCTCATATTTCTTGTCGGCCTTGCGGATCTTCTTATTCACCGAACAAGAAGAGATAGCCAGCAAAAAAAGAGATGCTATAACACAAATTGAATAATTCTTATTCCTCATACTTAAAATCTTTCGTAGTCAACAAACGAATAGTTGAAGTCGTTCTTCTCATCCGCCTCGTGACTTTCCCTGCCTACCTCAATCCATTCCATAGGATTCAGTTCAGGGAAAAATGTATCTCCATCTGTGATTTCTGTTTCCACCTCAGTCAGATAGACCTTCTTTGCGTATGGCAAAAACTGCTTGTAGATTTCCCCGCCTCCGATTATAAACACATTGCCTTCCAATGTTTTGTCGTTCAGCAAATCCTCCACACTCTTCACAATATCACATCCATCAATAGCATCAGTAGAACGAGTGATCACAATATTGCGTCTGCCTGGAAGCGGACGGCCGATCGATTCGAATGTACATCTGCCCATCACAATCGGATGACCAGTGGTAAGTGACTTAAAACGTTTCAAATCAGCAGACAAATGCCAAGGTATTCCACCGTCTCTGCCAATCACATTATTTTTGCTTGTCGCTACTATAATTGAAAATTCCATCAGTTTTTTTATATTTCAATGTGCATTCTGCACCATAAGTCTACAAATTTACATATAATAAATGTTTAGACACAATTTTGACGACGTTATTTGTCAACAGATTTTTCTTTTACATAAACGTATTATTTGGTTCTTTCCTCAAATAAAAGTAGGATTTTTATTCTGAACCATTCACAACACAAAAAAATCCCCCACCATTGGTGAGGGATTTTCTATATGATATCAATTTGGAATCTTATTTCTCCAAGCAAGCGTCAAGCTCTGCGATGATCTTCTCTTTATCCATCTTCTGTCCGATGAATACGATCTTCTGCATCTTGTCGCCGTACTTCTCATCCCAGTCGTTCAAAATCTCTGGATTCTCTGCCAAGATCTCCTTCAACTCCTCCTCTGGAGCTGTGCAGAACCATTGTCCTGCCTCTGTCACTTTCTTCTGAACTCCAGCCTGCTCAAACATATACGACATTTCCGGATTTATGCTGAAATAGCACACTCCCTTTGTACGAATGATGTTCTTTGCCCATTTCTTTGAGACAAAAGCCTCAAATTTGTCAAGGTTGAATGCTGGTCGACGGTAGTATACGAATGTTCCGATACCATACTCTTCAACCTCTCCTCCATCGTGATGATGATGGTGATGGCAACAACAATGTGGATCATCACACTCTTTTCCATCTTCATGATGATGGTGGTGATGCTCATGTTCGTCATCATCATCGTCGTCGTGATGGTGGTGGCAGTGGTGTTCGTGCTCGTCGTCATCATCGTCGTGATGGTGGTGATGATGATGATGGCCGTCAGCATCTGCCTTCTCCTCCTCAGTCAACGGACGCTCCAACTCCTTTATCCATCCAGCTGAGATAGAAGCCTTCTCCATCTGGAATCTGCCAGTGTTTATAATCTTATCCAAATCCACATCAGCGTAATCACACTCAATGATCTCTGCGTATGGCTGGAGTGTCTTGATAATCTCTTTGATTCGTGCAAGTTCCGACTTCTCAACTTCAGAAGCCTTGTTAAGCAAGATGATATTGCAGAACTCAATCTGCTGGATCACAAGGTTTTCTATATCCTCTTCATCAAGTTCCTTGCTCTTCAATGCATCTCCGCATTCAAACTCACTCTGTAGACGAAGAGCGTCGACAACAGTGACTATGCTATCCAAAAAACATGCCTCTCTGCCTGCATACTTGCTGCTCATCTGCTGAAGAGAGACAAGAGTTTGAGCGATAGGAGCAGGTTCACACACACCGCTCGCCTCGATCACGATATAGTCGAATTTATTCTGCACAAGGATCTCATTGACCTGCTCCACCAAATCCATCTTCAGTGTGCAGCAGATACATCCGTTCTGCAATGCCACAAGGCTGTCGTCTTTCTTGTCGACCACACCACCCTTCTGTATCAAATCGGCATCAATGTTGACCTCGCCTATATCATTTACAATCACAGCGAATTTGATACCACGCTTGTTAGACAATATATGGTTTACCAAAGTTGTCTTTCCGCTACCTAGGTAACCAGTAAGTAGCAATACCGGAATTGATTTTGCTTCCATATTCTAACTAATTAAATCTCTTCTTTATCTCTTCCGCCGTCACCACAGTCATGATTGGCTTGCAGTCTGGCGTAAAATTATAATTGTCACACGCAAAAAGTGATTCACACAAATGTTTGATCTCAGCATCACTCATCTCCTTGCCGTAACGTATAGCCTGGCTCTCCGCCATACTCTGAGCCACTTTGTCGTTCATGATGAGATCATCACCGATCTCTCCTTCCGAAATAGACGAGATGATCTCCAACAACGACGCCACATTATCTTCATTTGTCTTGTCGGCCGGCACACCACGTATCTCATACACATCACGGGTGATAAGTTGCAGATCGTAGCCAAGATTATTTAGTTGTGGCAGAATATCCTCCACCGTCGCAGCTTGAGCGGCTGAAAGTTCAAGTGTCTGACGGAACATCACCTGATGCGATGGAATCGGTGAATCTTTCAGCTCCGACAGGAATTTCTCATACAGCACTCTGATGTGAGCTCTGCGCTGGTCAATATACATAAGATTATCGCCCGACGAAGCCACGATATATCGTCCTGCCAACTGGAAACAGTTGCCTACTTCCAGGTGTATATCCGTCGACTGCAATAAAGATCCATTAAATCCTTTGTGCTCAGTATGAGTTTCTCGAATATCCAAAGCCGACGGGATATCTTGGTAATCTATAGCATTATCGCCACTCGGTATTTCAGGAGAGGCTTTTTCGAAATAATCGTAGATATTGCCGAATGTACTTTCATTGTCATTTGGCTTGAATCGTCCGCCACATCCGGAATATTTTCCGCTTGATGAGCTGTTGCTCGACCCGGATGAGGATCCAAAATGTTTGAACGGATCAAAATCTGTATCTATATTCAGATCAGGAGCTTCCAGAGTAGCCTTCTCAAAACCAGGGACATAGGCATCATTTATATTGATGTCAAAATCCAATGTAGGGAAGATATTGCATTTTCCCAACGACTCTCTGACGACCGCAGTCAACACCTTATAAAGATCTTGCTCATACTCAAACTTGATCTCCGTCTTCGTAGGATGGACATTGACATCTATCTGATGCGGATCGACCTCAAAATATATGAAAAAGCTTGGAGACGTACCGTCGTGAAGCAGACGGTCGTATGCACTTGTCACTGCTTTTCTGAAATACGGATGCTCCATATATCTTCCATTGACGAAGAAGAACTGCTTCTTGTTTCGCTTGATCGCAGTCTCTGGAGTACCGACATATCCGCTTATTTTTCCAAACGATGTCTCAGCACCGATTGAAAGCATCTTGCTATTCAGTCCGTTACCGTAAATCTTTCCTATTCTCTCTCGTATATTGCTCTTATTCAGGCTATAGCAAAGTTTATCGTTATGATAAAGCTCGAAGAAGACGTCGGGATAAACAAGAGCGATACGTATAAAATCACGCTCGATATTGCCAAACTCCACATTGTCGCTCTTCATAAACTTGCGTCGGGCAGGGACATTATAGAAGAGGTCTCTGACTGAGAAGTTCGCACCCACAGGACACGACACTTTATTAATAGCCTCAACTGTGCCACCAGATATCAGCACCTGTGTACCAAGTTCATCCTCCTCACGTCTAGTGCGGAGCTCAACATGTCCGACAGCGGCGATACTGGCAAGAGCCTCTCCACGGAATCCCATTGTGCAAAGCACACTCAAATCCTCCACCGAACGGATCTTTGATGTGGCATGACGTTGGAAAGCCACGACCGCATCCTGCTCACTCATGCCTTTACCGTTGTCGACCACCTGAATCAGAGTGCGTCCCGCATCCTTCACTATGACACGAATCTCTGTTGCACCGGCGTCGATAGAGTTTTCCACCAACTCCTTAATCACCGAACTTGGTTGCTGCACAACCTCTCCAGCAGCAATCTGGTCGGCGACCGTATCCGGAAGCAAATGTATTATATCGTCCATAGTTTTTCAGATTCCAAAATATTTTAGGGCCAAGTAAACAATCAGCACTGCCGCAGAAATAACGACAACCTTCATCAATTTGTTTTCGTCGGCGACACCAGCTCTACCTCGCTGTTCACGTAGGAAACCGTGTTGCAAAGTGGTGCGGTGAGGAGTTCGTTCCTCTTCTTTCGACGAATCGGATGTTCTTGGTTTGAACTCTGTGTCATCGTCAAAGTCAACAGAGTCTTCCTGCATAGCACGCTCCCTTTCCTCCTGCAATTGTTTGCGAATTCGCGCTCTACGCTGCTCCATCTCCTCCTTACGGGGATCCCAATAACGTGGAGTATAGTTGAACTGACGTATTTCCGGTTTACTGAAAAATCCCATATTTAAATACCCATCTGGTGGGCCTTTTTAATTTTCTTATACAAGTTGGAAGCAAAGATAAGGCTTTCCAAATCCTCGTTTCCTGTGTCATAAATCTCTGTGTTGTTGCCTTGCCAACTCTTGTGTCCCTTACTGATGAAAACGATATTCTCACCGATTTCCATCACAGAGTTCATATCATGAGTGTTGATAATTGTAGTGATGTTATACTCATGTGTGATTTCAAGAATCAAATGGTCGATAAGCAACGATGTCTTCGGATCCAAACCAGAGTTTGGTTCGTCGCAGAACAGATATTTAGGATTCAACACAATAGCTCTTGCGATAGCCGCTCTCTTCTGCATACCTCCACTTATCTCAGACGGATAAAGATCCAAAGCACGGAGAAGATCCACTCTTTCCAGACAGAAACGTGCTCTTTCCTCCATCTCCTCCTCACTCTTATTGGAGAACATACGCAATGGGAACATCACGTTCTCCTTCACCGTAAGAGAGTCGAACAATGCGGAACCTTGGAAAAGCATTCCAATCTCACGTCGCAACAGATTAAGTTCTTGCGACTTCATCTGCGAGATGTTTCTTCCGTCATACAGGATTTCACCGCTGTCTATACGATGGATTCCAGCCACAGACTTCATAAGCACCGTCTTTCCGCTACCACTCTGACCGATAATAAGATTTGCGCGTCCCTCAAGAAGATTGGCAGAGATGTCGAACAACACCTGCTTGCCATCAAACGATTTGTTTACATTCTTAACCTCAATCATATCTCAACTTTTTAGGACAACAACAATTTAGTCAGCATCACGTCGAAGAGCAAGATGATCACACTGCTGTTCACCACAGCATTTGTACTCGCTTTTCCCACTTCTCTCGCTCCACCCTTCACAGTGTAGCCATAATAAGAGGCCACTGATGTCACGATGAACGCGAACACCAGACTCTTCTCTATCGAATACTGGATACTATATGGCAAGAACGAGTATTGGATTCCTTGTTCATACTCCATCGGAGTGATCATTTCCGTAAACAAAGCCACACCGAAACCTCCGAGCAAACCAGTAGTGATACTGAATGTTACTAGACAAGGAATCATTGTGACGAACGCCAATATCTTAGGCAGAATCAAATAGTTGGCTGAATTGACACCCATAATATCCAAAGCGTCAATCTGCTCTGTGATTCTCATTGTTCCGATTTCAGATGCGATATTAGAACCGACCTTACCAGCAAGGATAAGACACAAAATCGCAGAAGAAAACTCCAGAATCATAGTCTCACGAGTGGCATAACCCGTAAGCTGAGACGGAAGGAACGGACTCTCCGTATTGATTCTCATCTGAATACAGATCACCGCACCGATAAACACAGAGATGATACACACAATCGGCAAAGAGTTGATTCCCTGCTTATGTAGTTCACGCACATATTGTTTGCCAAACATCTTCCAACTGTCTGGTTTTTGGAATGTCTTCCACATCAATCTGCTATAATCGCCTACCCTTTCAATGGCATTCATAATTAGTCGAAAATTAGTTCATCCGCAAAGATAACAATTTCAATGCGAAATGCGAAATCAGGAATGCTAAATAAAAAACAAAACTATTTGCGATTCGCACCGTCACATTAAACATCATATTCTTTCCTTATATAATATGTATTATATGTAATGACCATGTTTGGGTATCGAACACTGTCCAAATCAAACAATGTCAAACAAACACAACTTACGACAAAATCACAACAAAAAAGAGCAAAAATATACAGCCTACTATCTGAACAAAACAAACATTTTCATGGCTATATTATCGTTCGATAATCGAACACTTTCCATATTTGTCGAAAAACTATGTTAAATATCATTAAAAATTGCCGTTTCGTATAAAAAAAAAGAATTTTTTCGTGCGTCGTTTATCTTGGACAATATAATTTTGCAAACGGTTAAGAGAGAAGGATTAGTCCCGGCTTCTATCTAAACTTTAATATTATCACGGGATTTATTAAAACTTTATATTTATTAGGATGAAAAAATTATTTTTACTAGCGGCTACTTTGTTCAGCATGACTGCATTTGCACAGGAACAAGGAGAAGACAATGGATTCGGTTTGAAGATACACGCAGGTATCTGTGGAAGTAGCTACGGAGCACAGAAAGTAGAAGCAACTATACTTGGAGTATCTAACGAAAGTGATTGGAAAAAAGATGAGAATCGTTCAAACAAGCCATTGTTTGGAGCTAGCATGGACAACCGTTGGTATGTAGCTAACCCTGGCAACTTCGGTATCGCTATCGACGCTCGTTGGTTGGACATCGCAATCGGAAAGTCTAAGTGGGAAAAAGACGGCAAAGAATATCTAAACTCTACAAATGTTCAGGTAGGATTTTCAATGCCAGGTGTTGTCGGTACATTCTACATGGACAACGATATGGCAATCGACGCATTCTACAACCTAGGACCAACACTTGCTGTTTCTTCTACAGAGTCAACTCTAGACAATGCAGTTTATGACGCAATGGAAGACACTAAGTGGGGATTCGGTTTCTCTCACTTCCTTGGTGCAGCATTCCGTTACAAAGTATTCCAGGTAGGTGCTGAGTACAATTTCGCTCACTTGAAGTCTGTAACTTGGTTCGAAGACGACGAGGATCCAGTAAACAACACTGTCAACTCAATTTCTGAGACAAAAACAAAATTCGACAATTTGCGTATCTTCCTAGGTTTCAAGTTCTAATTTGAATCCTATTCAAACAATAAAGGCGAGTCAATGACTCGCCTTTTATTTTTTCCCCACATCAAACATACAATGTTATGATTAAGGGATTTCCTCAATATTTCACATCATATATGCCAACCCCACCGTCAGCAGGCAAAATGGGATGCTCAAGATTGTGGTCCACTTGAGATCAGCGCCCAAATAATAGAGCATGCACGCTGAAAAAAGAAGGTTGAAGACGGAATTGACCGCTATTGCTTCTCCTCCCAAGCCCGCCGCAAACCACGCTCCGGCTATGGTGACACATACCAGATAGACTAACAGGTCTATTCGGTTAAACCCGTGAGTGACAAATGCCGCCTTAACTCCCAACACCAACAGCACTGCGGCATGTGTCAGGAATAGCGGACAAAGTGCGTTTTTAAACACTTCAAACATAATATCCTATTTTTGTTGCTGTGCGGCGAATGCCATCGCATACAATCTCATCTGCTTGATCATCGCCAACATTCCGTTGGAACGTGTCGGAGTAAGATGCTCCTGCAAACCGATCTTGTCGATGAAAGTGAGTTTTGCATCAAGGATATCCTGAGGATCATTGCCCGACAGAATATACACAAGGATGGATACAATTCCGTTGACAATCTCAGTGTTGCTCTCGCCTTGATAGTAAACCTTTCCGTCCACCATCTCCGCATTCACCCACACTTTGCTCTGACATCCTTCAATCAAATGGCTGTCATCCTTGTAACGGGCGTCGATTCCGGCACCGTCGTTACCCTTATCTATAATCAACTGGTAAATATCCAACCAATCATCTGAGAATGAGAACTCCTCTATGATTTCCGCTTCTCTTTCGTCTATCAAACTCATATCTGTAATTAATGCTTCTTTCTGTTAAACATTGATGCCACTCTTGCCAATCCGGCTACAAATGTATCAATCTCTTCTTTTGTGTTGTAAAGGGCAAACGACGCACGCACTGTTCCTTCAATTCCGAAATGATGCATGACAGGTTCAGCACAATGGTGACCTGTTCTGACAGCGATACCCAACTTGTCCAGAAGTGTACCGACGTCATACGGATGGATATCTCCAATCAAGAACGATACCAATCCGCTCTTCTGATCATTCTCTCCGATGAATCGCATTCCGTCGATCTCCTTCATTTTCTCTTCTGCATAAAGTCGCAACGACTCCTCATATGCGTGAATCTCATCCATTCCGAGAGCAGAGACGTAATTGAGTGCCGCAGCCAACGCTGTCGAGCCGATATAATCAGGTGTGCCAGCCTCAAACTTGAATGGAAGTTCATTGAATGTGGTGCCAGCGAAACTTACATTCTTGATCATCTCTCCACCACCCTGATATGGAGGCAGTTTATCAAGCCATGCCTCTTTTCCATAAAGGACACCTATTCCAGTAGGTCCATAAACCTTATGTCCGGAGAAGACGAAGAAATCAACATCCAACTTCTTCACATCCACCTTTATATGAGGTGTCGACTGTGCTCCGTCCACAAGTACAGGCACATTGTGAGCATGCGCGATTTTTACAATCTCTTCCACAGGATTGACTGTGCCAAGAGTATTGGAGACGTGGGTCACAGAGACTAATTTGGTACGTGACGTGATCATCTCCTCCAATTTCTCCACCTGTAGATGTCCTCTCTCATCAAACGGAATAACCTTTATCTTGATGTCTTTTCTCTGTTGCTGAAGTTGCCAAGGAACGATGTTGGAATGGTGCTCCATCTCCGACACAATGATTTCATCCCCGTCTACACACTGGCTTCTGACAAATGAATCCGCCACAAGGTTGATCGCTTCTGTTGTGCCACGAGTGAAGATTATCTCACACGATTTCTCAGCTCCGATGAATTTCTGTACTGTCTCTCGTGCCTCCTCATGAGCGACAGTGGCTGTCTGGCTCAAAAAGTGAACTCCACGATGGATATTGGCGTTTTGTGTTGAATAGTTGCCGACAATTGTGTCAAGCACTATCTGCGGTTTCTGCGTAGTAGCCGCATTATCAAAATATATCAATGGTTTTCCGTAAACCTCCTGGCCTAAAATCGGAAAATCCTTACGAATCGTCTTTATATCAAACATTTGCTTTTTCGTTTTACGGCTGTTCGTTTTTTTGGACTGCAAAATTACAAACTTTTTACAGCATTTTTCAATATATCAAACAATTATTGCCTAATATTTTACTTTCTGCTCACCTCAGGCCTACATTTCACTATATCAATATCATACAGATTGACCCTGGTCTCTTTTTTGCCAAACGTCACTTTAACCATCTGAGCCTTGTTGCCATCCTCTCTCTTTTGGTCAAAGACAAAATTTCCAAGGCTGTATATCACCGTACAGTTTTGAATCTTTTTCACCGGTTGCACAATATGCGGATGATGCCCCACAATCACATCCGCACCAGCAGATGCCAATAGCATGGCATCCATTTGTTGCTGATTGGATGGGAATGGCATAAACTCTATGCCCCAATGCACAACGGCAATTATTTTTGTATCGGGATGTTTTAGTCTGTAAGCAGAAATATGGTTTGCCAACTCGTTGCCTTTCGCCATACATATCCCAGGTTCACCGTCTGTCTGGATCCAGTTTTCAAGTCGCAGAGACACACTGTTGAAAAGAGCTACTTTGATTCCGTTTTTCTCCAATTCAACAGGTTTGGCACGCTCTTCATCCGTATAGCCAAACCCCATCGGGACAATGCCATTGTCGTTTAGTGCCCTGACAGTATGTTCCAATCCAGTACTGCCTTGGTCGTAAGTATGGTTGTTGGCCATAGCGGCATGGGTTACTCCACATTTTCTTAACGACGCTGCCCACTTCTCATCAGCTTTGAAAATATACTTTTTCATCACTGGGGTGTAGACGTCGGTAAGCGGACATTCAAGATTGATCACCGTCGCATCAGCCGCCAGAAAGGAATCTTTTACAGCCGAAAAAATATGGTCGATCCCATTCCGCTCTATCTGCGTCCTCACTCCACGGTCGAGCAAGACATCGCCTGTAAACAGAATGCTGAACTCATCTTTGTTAGTGGAGACGCGATGCCCCACGTCTCCAGAAGAACAGCTATTTGCTATTACGGCTAAAAAGAGAAATATGTATTTAGCAACCCGACGAATACAGATAGTCAACATTATCTCTCTTTACAGGCTTGTTGATCATGAATGGTGTGATCCAATCTGGAACATTCGGACATTGAGGACTCTCATTCAATTTTTGCCATTCCTCGTCAGTCAGACGTTCGTTTAATGAACGTACAAACTCATAATAGCTAAATGTTGCTCCACGAGTCAGATAGAAATGACCATTTATCTCCACTACCACATAAATCATGTTGGCTCTGCCGACTCCAGCATGAAGGATTCCACTCTTCTTACATGACAATACATTTCTGGTGTAGATATCAGCCACGACTGGCATCTTTTTGTCTACATCAGCCACGGATGTCCAATCAGCATACAGTTTATGATCAGCTAAGAAACCTACCGTCATATATTCTACATTACTGCCGATAGTTCTTATCGTCTCATACTCTTCTGTTGTAAGTCGTTTGCCTTGCAACTCCTTCTCACTGATGCGGATAAGGAAGTCCACAGTTTTCAAAAATGATTCTGTCTGACCACTCAGGTTTCTACCTACTTCAAAATTGTTTTCCACATCGTATCCTGCACGTTTTGCCATCTCGTAAGTTTGCTCTATGGCCTGCTTCAACGTTTTCCAGAATTTCAGATTCGGCTCAACATAACCGACAAGCACAGGGTCTGGCAAATGGTCTTCATCTCCGCCGCCGCACTCCGCACACACTGGCTGCACCGCATACAAAATCGAGTTGTGCTTCAATTCCGACCATGACGCCAACGCACTGTTCAAGTTTTTCAGCTGCCAACTGCTGGTTTGCATATAGCCAGGATATTGTTTGTCTGGTGTCTGCAATTCAACCAACATGTGGATCCATTTGTTGTAGGCGGTTTTTTCCCACTCATTGAAAGCAGAGAATTTGTCACTCGCCTTCTTTCTGTACATCGGATATTCCTTCCACTCCTTATTATCTTTGAAGAATGTATCGTTAAGTGCTTTTGCCGCTTTTATACCAAAAGCATCAAACACATCCACTCCACGCGGATATGCACGTGCAGCATTCGGCAAACTGTCAGCCATCATGTTCAAGATGTCTCCATCTGGGACATAACGTTGTGGAATAAAATTGATCTTTGGCTGACAGCTGATCTGAATCTTAGGTTGAATACTGCTCTTGCTCTTGTTGGCTTCGATAATAGCGACAGATGCGTTATCCATCACTTTTGGATCAAGCAGTTGCTCGAAGTCGACAATTCCAAGTTTGTCCAATTGAGTAGACAGTTCAAGAATCGGAATATTGTTTGGCTCGCCCATCAAATAATTCAACGGATCGAATGCCTGTTTTGCAGCCTCTTTTACATCAGCGTCGCTATCATTGAAAACTTTCGCCATGAAGAGAGCTTTCTGCAAACCGTTATTTTGAGCACATAAGTAAGCAGTCTGAAGCCACATCATCGTACGGAAGTATCGTTGGCTTGCTTCTGTTCTTGTATACTGGGCACGTGGCTTGAACAAACTATATCCAAACTTGGCATCTGTCTTCAAAAGTGGAGAAAACTCGTCATTTTCCGCTTTAATCAGCTTCAATTCCGCATCATACAACTCTTTGAATGAGTTTGGAACCTCATATTTCGATTCGTTGAGCAGAGATAAAGCAACAGCATAATATGCGACAGAGAATTCAGCTATCTCTTTGAGTTCTGGATCTTTAATTGTTTCTGCTATTGCTTTAGATTTTTTGTAAAGACCTCCACACATCTTATTTAGAGCCGGAGTTATAGACTCCTGCTCTATGCCGTCAAGCACGTAACGGTTGTAGAGGCTGAAAAGTTGGAGCATAATATCCGTGGTGACGTAGCTTGGCACCATATTATAGTCGTTCTGCTCGTAGATTTGAAACAGCTGTATATAGTTGGAAGATTGCAAAGCAAAACCATTCTTTTTCAACAGCGGCATCAAATCAGGATCGTCCATAATGCTTAATTTATTCACTATATGTTCGGCATTGTAGAGTTTGAATCCTTCCACATTTGTATACCTCTCATTCTCCAGTTCAGCCATACGAGCCTTAACTCGCTTGACAAAAGCCTTTTCTGCTGGAGTCAGAGATGTCGATTCCTTCAAACGATCGTAATCATTGTACCATCTCTTCCAATAGTCGGAACTCAAATCCGCCTTCAGTTCCCAATAACTTCCACCGTCATACGATTTTTCTTCATAGTAAGTCTCATAAATAAGATCTTCATACCATTTCAAAGAATAATATCTTGCATTAAGTTCATACTCCTTAAACCAGAACGCATGTTTTGCGTATGGATAGTGATACAACAAGTACAGATCCGAATACGATAATCTGTTGAGATCCATATTGTAGTCTATGGAATCTAAAAGTAAACTGTCAAATTCTGCTTGTTCTGTTTCCGCATTAACCGAAATACTATCGGAATTGTTTGTTGAGCCTGGCACCTCCGCAGCTTTATCATTGCAAGCCGCCAATATCACACTTGCGATAAATACGCATGCCATGTATATTCTTTTCATAGGCTTTTTATTTTGTTACGTAATTTTCAAAATTTAATCCAAAAACACCAAGTTTGAAACGTATCCCCTTAAAATTCCGACTGTTGATAGAATCAGGAAATATACGCTCGTCATACTCGTTTTGAGTGATGACACGTGCAGGGACAGAATCACGTTCGATATGGAAATCAATCAGTTCACTGCCGGCTCTGGATCCCAGCCACAACGGTCTGATATGGCCGTAAGAATTGAGTTGGAAAATGAACAACCGTTTCCCCTTATTCTTGAAATACCGAGTGCTCTTTATCACACCCACAGCGATCTCTTCCTTCCCGTCGCCATCCAAATCTCCATGATCTAGCCGATAGACGGGATATTTCAGCATCCACTCAGAAACCACTGAATCATTGCGGATGAATTTCAAGAAATGCAGACTGTCGTTCACCTGGTCCAATCTCACGATTCCACCATTACACTGAAACTCATTTGTCTTGTCGGTTGAAGAAGAGCAAGTGTAAAAAGCAATAGTCGTCAGACAAAACAAAACCTTGGAACAAACCCTCCATATCTTAATTCTTTTCCTGATCCATTCCATATCTATTATCAATGCAAATAGGCTCCATACCACATATAATTGGACACGGAACCTATTTCATATTTATAGTCATACCAAACGAAGTATTTCTAAATCACTTCACCAGATTGATATCGTATGGAGTGATCTGATAAACGAAATAATTCAACCAATTGGTGTAGAACAAATTCGCATAACTTCTCCACCTCACATGAGGACCCTTCTCTGGATCATTATCCTTATAGTAGTTGATTGGAGGTTCGATCGGCAAACCCTTCGCCAGATCACGACGGTATTCGCCATCAAGGGTGAACGGTGCATACTCTGGATGACCCGTCAAGAAAAATTCTCTGCCATTGTTTGCCATCATCATGTAAGGGCCAGGGATATCACCCTCGATATCACCCTCGGCAAGTATCTTCAAATCTGGCACCGCCTCGACTTCTTCTCTATCCAATGTACAGTGACGGCTGTGAGGCACAAAGAAAGTGTCGTCGAATCCACGGAAAATAGGATTCAACGGTTCAAGAATCTTATGCTCAAACACGCCAAAGATCTTTGAGTCCGTCATCACTTTGTTGATGCCATAAAAATGGTAGAGTGAAGCAAAAGCTCCCCAACAAACGTAAAGAGTAGATGTGACATGGGTACGTGCCCAGTCAAAAATCTCCGTCAACTCGTTCCAATATGTCACCTCCTCATAATCCATAAACTCAAGAGGAGCACCTGTGATGATCATACCGTCGTATTTTTTTTCACGCAACACATCAAAGCTCTTATAGAAAGCCATCATGTGTTCGATAGGAGTATGCTTCGATGTGTGACTAGAGATCTGCATGAACTCAATCTCGATCTGCAATGGCGAATTAGACAAAAGACGGATCAAATCTGTCTCTGTCGTAATCTTAACAGGCATAAGATTAAGTATCACGATCTTCAATGGTCGAATGTCCTGATTGGCTGCCTCTATCGAATCCTTGACGAAAATATTCTCCTTTTTCAATTCATCAACAGCTGGCAAATTCTTCGGTATATTTAATGGCATAAAACCTCCTTCATTTAGTTCTCTCCTCAATTTCTTTGCAAAGGTAAGCATTTTTTAATACTTTTGAGCAAATTTACAAGTGGAGTATGAATATATTTGTGATAATAGTAGCCGGAGGTTCAGGATTAAGAATGGGTACGGAAATACCTAAACAGTTTCTGCCGATTGCCGGCAAGCCAATCCTTTTGCGCACCATTGATGCTTTCAGAAATGCAGTAGACGGAATTAAAATAATCGTTTGTCTGCCTGCCACTCATTTCGACTATTGGAACAAATGCTGCAAAGAGTATGGTTTCAATGCCGACGGCATCACAATTGTTGAAGGAGGAAAGACGCGTTTCCACTCCGTGCTGAATGGATTGAATACCATCCAGGCCGACGGTGATGCTCTCGTCGGAGTGCACGACGGTGTTCGTCCTTTCGTATCAGCAGAAATGATCAACCGTTTGTATGATGCTGCGGCAAAACACAAGGCTGTTGTCCCTGTTGTTGATTCAGTCGACTCCGTACGTATTCTCTCACAGAATGGAGAGAACTCTCAGATAGACAGAAGAATGGTCAAACTTGTTCAGACTCCACAAGTGTTTGATTTGCAACTGCTGAAGCGTTCATACGGAGCCGGATTCATCGAAACATTCACAGACGATGCTAGCGTGGTGGAATATGGAGGGCACAAAATCACATTGGTTGAGGGCTGTCGTGAAAATATAAAAATCACTACTCCTATGGATCTCGCTATTGCCGAATTTATATTGAAACGATAAACGAGAACTAAAAAACTATAAGCCATTTAATATTTAAGACTATGTCAACAATAAATATAGAAATAGAAGTGCCATCATCAATGCCTTGGTCAAAAAAAGATTTCATTGATATGGTTAAAGCCTATGCTAAAGCATTGGTTAATGTAAAATTAAAGGAGACAAAAAAGGAGGAAACTGAATACGAAAATTTTGTAATGTCGTTGTGCGGAGAGAATGAGGACTTTGTCTCAGCAGAAAAAATGTGCAATGACATTAAAGAATTCAGGACAAAACATAAAACTCGTAAACACCAAGCATTTTTCTCGATTTGATAATTTGGCATTAGAGAATTGGAGAAAAAGATAAATATAACACTAATAATTTGTCGACTGCATTCTACAGAACAAGGGAACTGACACACTGCAGAGGCGTATCTCCACGCAAAGCAGAAGTGTTGAAGGGAGAAATAGAAGTGTTTCACCCAGAAGACTTGTTGTATTATTTCCCCTACAGATACATCGACAGAAGCAAATTCTACTCCATCCGTGAAATTTCAGGTGCAAACACCTACGTCCAGATAAAAGGCAAAATAGTATCGATGAAAACCGTCGGCAAAGGGCGACAACTGCGTCTCACCGCAGAATTTTCCGACGGAAGAGACTCCATATCTCTTGTGTGGTTCCAAGGTGTACAATATTTTATCGACCGTATTCAGATAGACAAAGAATACATCATCTTCGGCAAACCTACCGTGTTTGGTGGCAGATGCCAGATCGCACATCCTGAGATGGACACCATCGAGTCGGCTTCAAAAAAACATCTCACCAATGGTCTGATGAGCATGTACAACACCTCCGACAAGATGAAACGCAACTATCTGGATTCCGCCGGCCTTCGACAAATCATCATGGATGAGTTGCAAAACCTGAAAACGTCGCCTCTCGAAGAGACTCTTCCTGCTGACATACGTGAGCGTGAGAATCTGATGGAACTCAACAGAGCTATCTGGAACATCCACAGTCCGGAAAACTCACAAACATTGGCAGAAGCCCAATACAGACTGAAGTTTGAAGAACTTTTCTATATCCAGCTGAAGATGCAGCGCGCGTATAAACGCCAGATCAACGAACATGGTCTTGTGTTTTCACGCATCGCTGACTATTTCAACAACTTCTACAACCAACAACTTCCCTTCCCTCTCACAGGCGCACAGAAACGTGTGCTGAAAGAGATACGTGAGGATGTCCGCACAGGCAAACAGATGAACCGTCTGCTTCAGGGTGACGTGGGAAGCGGAAAGACCCTCGTCGCCACAATGACAATGCTTATGGCTCTCGACAATGGCTATCAAGCGTGTCTGCTCGCTCCGACGGAAATCCTTGCCAACCAACATTTCGAGACTATCTTCAACCAGCTGACTCCAATAGGCGTCAACGTGGCTCTTCTTACAGGAAGCACGAAAGCCGCAGTCCGCAAAAAACTGTTGCCGTCGATAAAATCAGGGGAGACGCAAGTGCTCATCGGCACCCACGCTATTCTTGAAGACACAGTGGAGTTTGCCAACCTCGGCATGGCAATCATCGACGAGCAACACAGATTCGGTGTGGAACAACGTTCCAAACTATGGCATAAGAACACTGTTCCGCCCCACATACTTGTGATGACAGCGACTCCCATTCCCAGAACACTGGCAATGACTCTGTATGGCGACCTCTCCGTCTCCGTGATTGATGAATTGCCTCCAGGCAGAAAACCGATCCAGACCTATCACCAATACGACACCAACAGAGAGCGTCTGTACCATTTCATGCGTATGGAGATAGCCAAAGGAAGACAGGTATATGTGGTGTTTCCGCTGATAAAGGAGAGCGAAAAACTGGATTTTGAAAATCTTACCGCAGGATACCAACGACTTTGCGCTGTGTTTCCTCAACCACAATATAATATATGTATGGTTCACGGCAAGATGACGACCGAGGAGAAAGACGAGAACATGCAGAAATTCGTGTCAGGCCAGGCAAATATTATGGTTGCGACGACGGTGATCGAGGTTGGAGTGAATGTGCCTAACGCCAGTGTGATGGTGATAGAGAGTGCAGAAAGATTCGGTCTCAGCCAGCTCCACCAATTACGCGGACGAGTAGGACGAGGTGCGGACCAGAGCTACTGCATTTTGGTGACAGATGTCAAACTTGCCAAAGAGACAATACGCAGAATGGAGATCATGACCCGTACCAACGACGGTTTTGAGATTGCGGAAGCCGATCTACGTATGCGTGGCGAGGGCGACATTGAAGGCACACAGCAGAGCGGCACACCGATGAAAATGCGTATCGCAAACATCGCCACCGACGGTGTGATCCTCATGCGAGCACGTGACGCCTCAATAGCCATCATAGCAAATGATCCAGATCTGAAACTTCCAGAGAATCAGATATATGTAAACCAACTCGCACACCTGGCACGTGAGCTGAACGTATGGGGAAACATTTCTTAATTCATAATGCGTAATTCATAATGCATAATTAAAATACATGCCGACAATGCAATGATGCCCACCGTCGCCGAAGGTGACACATTGTCACAGGCAAGCGTAACCGACTCCTGCAAGTGCAACGAGCGGAGGTGTCGGATAAAAAGAAAGAATATGATCAACGAATATATAAAAAATGCGGGCATAGCCCAGCTAAACGAAATGCAGGTGAAGATGCAGGAAGTGTATCAAAAAAATGACGCCATCCTACTACTCTCACCTACCGGATCAGGAAAGACATTGGCTTTCCTGCTTCCTCTTTGTGCCGATGTAGTGAAAAACGGAACAAACGCGCTGATTCTCTCCCCATCGAGAGAATTGTCGCAACAGATATTTGAAGTACTGCGAAGTCTGAAATCCGGAATCAAGGTGACGCTGCTATGCGGAGGCCACTCCACAGCTGAGGAAGAGAAACGACTACGAGAAAAACCATCGATAGTGATCGGCACTCCAGGACGTGTGCTCGACCATATACGTCGCCAGACTTTTGCAGCGTCGGCAATCAACACATGGGTAGTGGATGAGTTTGACAAGGCTCTTGAAATGGGATTCTCATCTGAGATGCAGAGTATCAACGAGAATCTGACATCCGTAGACAAACGCATCTTCGTCTCAGCCACAAGCAGTGTAGACATCACTCCATGGACAGGAGAAAAGCCTGTGGAGACGTTGGATTTCACGACTGAGACACCCAACGACAACCTGAAGCTGATGCGAGTGACGTCGCCAGAAAAAGATAAGTTGCCAACTCTTCAAGGACTTGTGACAACATTCAACAACGAAAGCACAATCGTCTTCTGCAATTTCCGCGACACAGTGGAGAGAGTAGCTTCAGCTTTGGAAAAAGATGGGCATGACGTGGTGGTGTATCATGGCAAACTTGAGCAGAAAGATAGAGAAAGAGCACTGTTCATGTTCGCCTCAGGTTGTTCGGCAATACTTGTGACAACTGATCTGGCAGCACGTGGACTTGATATCTCACAGGTGAAGCACGTGGTGCATTTCGAGATGCCAAACACACTTGAGACATTCACCCACCGCAACGGACGAACAGCCCGACAAGCGGCGTCGGGCACAGCGTACGTGATGATATACCGTGAGCATAAAATGCCAGAGTTTCTGCCAAAGAAAATAGACGAATACAAATTCGAGCCGACAGACAACGTGTTGAAATCCGAATTCACACCTATCTATATCAGCCGTGGAAAGAAAGAGAAGATCAGCCGTGGCGACGTTGCAGGATTCGTCATCAAGACAGCTGAGTTGGCAAAAGAAGACGTCGGTATGATCATGCTATACGACCATTATTCCCACGTCGCAATCAGATCCGACAAAGCCTTTGCCGCAATCAAAAAACTTGATGGAGCCAAGATCAAAGGAGGAAAAGCGAAAGTGGAGATAGCGAAGTAAATGCCGAAAGCCGGATATTTCGGCGAGATATCCGGCTTTTCTACCGCTTTAATTGCAAAAAATAACAATGTGTAATAATAAACGAAACCAGAAATTATGAAACATCTACTTATAATTTTCTTTCTGTTCTGTGTCTCTCATATAATGGGAGCCTCACCCATAAGTCCTGACAATTCTGAAAAAAAGAAAGACCAGACATATAATATAGTATTGGATGTACAAATGCAATACGCTAACAACGGGGTGTTAGTAGGCAAGAAGATTAACTTCCTAAAATATTCCTGTATCGAATCGTGGGGACATCTTTTTAATTATACCTTACTTAACGAACTACAAAACATCCGTATCATATCTGCAGTCGTCGAAGCTCGTGGAAAGAAATATACCTTTTTCAACGCAACCCAAAGCGATGACAAACTGTGGGCATATAAATGGCCGTGTAGAGGAAAGAACGGTCAAAAAGTTTTGATTTTCTACGACATAAACGATCCTTCAATGTTTGGAGTGGTGAATTGGGATCCGTCTGAAGAAGAATATGATTATTACAATACAAAAGATGGCCAGGTGTCAAATGAAAAATATCTGCGGTGGATCAAATTCCTGCCATACTCTTCCAATATCGAATCTCCTATCTTTTACGAGTCACACATATATAAAAATGATCGTCATAACTCTCATTACTATAGATGAATTATTTTAACGTGAATTCGACGACATTTTTGATGATACACAGAAAACAGCATTTTGATGCTTGAAAAACACACAAACAAGTTTGTTTTAGAAAACTCTAAACAGAGAAAACTAAACAATAGAAAACCGCACATGTTTTCTTTCATTTTGTTTTCTGCATTGGCTGTTTTATTTGTCATTCATGACATGTTTTCCTGCACCGACAACAAAGTTGTATTGTGTGACGGTGCGTTTTCTGTTTGCTTTTACTCTAAATAAATAGTGATTTTAAATTTTGCACCAATTTCAGTGCAAAAATCACCAAATACTGCACTGCTTTTAGTGCCTTTTTCAAATCATTTCCATAGTTCATTATCGTTCCAATTGGAAGGGAACCCCATTGCAGACACATCAACACTAGGATATTTTGTTAATAATACCTTAAAACGTGCTACAAATGTATTTTCCGAGTTTACTGTTTCTAAAAAATACAAAATAATAGACAAAACATAATAAACCTTTTTTGTCTCTTTAGGAATATTAATAAATGGCTTTAGAGTCCGTCGAGGGATCATCGCATTGATACTCAATTTTCTATTCCAAAGACGACTATGATGGGCACAAATGTTTCGTACATACACAATAGAATGAAGCCATGACTCCATTACCGTATCTGACAATCCATAGAATCTTGCCACTTTACGACGTGCTTTTCCTGCATTAATCCATCTGTACATCATAGACAAAGTGCCAAAAGAACTTACTTCAAAAGTAATCCAACTAGGAGGAAACGGATTTGAATACCTACGTTTGAATGCGACAATCGCTTCATCATCACTTCGACGAAGTTCATCAGCCAACTTGTTTAATAACAAAATATGGCGATTGGTATTTCGAAAATTTGAAGAATCCTCAAACCAATAAATACCAGCCACATCACCCATTATCAACGAGAGTTGCGTTCTTATCGAAATTTCTATTTTTTCCAATTCAGAATATACCAAATTTCTCAGTTCGGAATCAAACATATAAATCTTATAAACATCGTCAAATGTTGTGTTTTTTCTAAAACGTCGATTTCCTCGTTGTCTAAATGGATTAAGATAATTTTTCATTCTAAACATACTAACATTTTCCAACAAGTGCCTCGCTCGTTCCTCGTCTTGAAAAATTAATCCATCTGATTTTAATAATTCAATCTGATCCTTAACTGATATTTGTGGTTGATTGTATGTACTCGTTACCATCCTTTTTAATTAAAATAAAAAAACTTACCCTGAGCGCGCTGTTCTGACGGGAAGCGGGGTAAGTATGTTGATGCAAATGTATAACAAATTGTCAAATTAAATTATATTCTTGAAGATTTTTTTCATTTGAGTATCCAAATCCGCATTTATATCGTCCTTTTTAATTTTTCGCATTTCACATTCCTCATTTTTCATTTTCTTCCTCATTTCGCATTTCGCATTTCGCATTTTTCATTTTCTTTAGTATCTTTGCAAAAAATTTCATAAAAATGAAAATAGCATTTATCGGCGCCGGCAACATGGGTGGTGCTATCGCCAAAGGTTTATATAAATCTGGATTGTGCAAGGCAGAGGATCTTTTCATCTCTGACCCAATGCAGGCTAACAGAGACGCTTTCACTGCTCTCGACAGCAAAATTTTCACTACAGCAGACAACAAAGAGGCGGTAAAGAAGGCAGACTACGTGCTTATCGCAGTTAAGCCTTGGCTTGTGGAGACTGTGTGCAACGACATCAAGTCGGCTATCGACGAGAAACAGCATAAGGTGATCTCTATCGCAGCAGGTGTAAGCCTCGACACTGTGAAGGGATACATCGGAAAGAATGTATCTTATTTCCGTGTATTGCCTAACACTGCAATCGCTCTATTGGAGAGCATGTCTTTCGTTTGCTCGCTCGACGCTACTAAAGAGGAGGAGAACGTGGTGCTAGACATCTTCAACCACCTTGGCAAGGCAATCATCATCCCAGAAAGCCAGATGGGTGCTATGACATCAGTAAGCTCATGCGGTATCGCATACGCGCTTAGATTCATCCGTGCAGCTGCTGAAGGAGCTTGTGAACTTGGTGTCCGCCCAGACATCGCACACGAGGTTGTCGCTCAGACAATGATCGGCGCCGCACAGCTAATTCTTCAGAACAAGACAAACCCAGAAGTCGAGATCGACAAGGTGACAACACCTGGTGGCTGGACAATCAAGGGATTGAACGCTATGGAGAAAAACGGATTCTCAAATTCCGTAATTCAGGGTATTCTTGCAAACAAGTAAAGATAACTAATGTCGAAATTCAAACGAATAGCTATCAAAATCGGTTCTAATGTGCTGACTAAAAAAGACGGTACATTGGACGTCACTCGTATGTCTTCCATCGTCGACCAAGTGTCGGAGTTGCATAAGCAAGGCGTTGAGGTTGTGATGATCAGTTCTGGTGCGGTGGCAGCAGGAAGAAACAAGGTGCTTGTCGACAAACTGGATGCAGTGAGTCAGCGCCAACTATTCTCCGCTATCGGTCAGGCAAAGCTCATCAACCGCTACTATATGCTTTTCCGTGACAACGACATCACTTGCGGACAGGTGTTGACAACAAAAGAGAGTTTCCATACACGCCAACACTATCTCAACCAGCGCAACTGTATGCAGGTGATGATAGAGAACGGTGTGATTCCCATCGTCAACGAGAACGACACCATCTCTCTGACAGAGCTGATGTTCACCGACAATGATGAATTATCGGGATTGGTAGCCACAATGATAGACGCTCAGGCACTCATCATTCTAAGCAATATCGACGGAATTTACAACGGCAATCCTGCAGATCCAGAGAGTCAGGTGATACGCGAAGTGTTGCCAGGAAAAAGAGATTTGTCTCAGTATTTGCAGACAAGCAAATCAAGTTTCGGCCGCGGTGGAATGCAGTCGAAAATGGGAATTGCCAGCAAAGTTGCCGACGAAGGTGTAGAGGTGATCATCGCCAACGGAAAGAGAGACAACATCATCCTCGACCTACTAGACGACACAAAAGATATCGTTTGCACACGTTTCCTTCCAGATGAGCAGGTGAGCAGCGTCAAGAAATGGATCGCACACAGCGAAGGGTTCTGCAAAGGAGAAATCAAGATCGACGCGGGTGCGGAGAAAGCCATTCTTGCAGACGAGAGATGCTCTATCCTTTCAGTGGGAGTCATCAGCGTGAGTGGCAAGTTTGAAAAGGGAGACATAATAAGAGTCGTTTCTGAATCCGGCGAGCAAATCGCACTCGGAAAGACCGACTACTCAAATGAGGAAGTGGCAGAAATAATAGGAAAAAAAGGAGACAAACCCGTCATCCACTGCGACTACCTTTACGTTCTATAATTAAATATGACTAAATCTATGACAAAGGAACAAATTTTTGAAATCATAAATGGTATGCAAGCACCTGTGATGAGCGTCGCAACAGTGGAGAACGGACAGCCACACGTTCGTGGAATCCTGCTCTACAAGGCAGACGAGAACGGAATTGTATTCCACACAGGAGCATTCAAAGACCTTTACAAGCAATTGATTGCAGATCCAAGATCTGAGGTTTGTTTCAATGCCGGCAAGTATCAGATCCGAGTTGAAGGCAAATTTGAATTGGTAGACGACGTGAATCTAAAACGAGAGATCATCAATCATCCAAGCCTCAAGTTCCTTCAGGGATGGATCGCAGAACAGGGAGAGCAGGCAGTCATCGATTTCATACAGGTGTTCCGTATGCAGCATGGCAAAGCCCACGTCTGGACATTTGAAGACAATTTCAAAGCGAAGGAATACGTGACATTATAAGAACGACTGTTTCTGAGAGAAAGAATAAAATCAGTCAAAACTAAAACAGAAATAAAATATGTATTAAGAGTCTGAAACTAAAAACGGACGCTTGATACGGAATCAAAAAATATTTATATGAAGTTACTAGAAGGAAAAGTGGCTCTTATCACAGGAGCTGCAAGAGGAATCGGTAAGGCTATCGCACTTAAGTTTGCGAGCGAAGGTGCAGACATTGCATTCACAGACTTGGTTATCAACGAGGATGCTCAGCAGACAGAGAAAGAGATCGCCGCACTTGGAGTAAAGGTAAAAGCTTATGCTTCAAACGCCGCTAACTTCGACGAGACACACACTGTAGTTGAGTCTATTAAGGAAGAGTTCGGACATATCGATATCTTGGTTAACAACGCAGGTATCACAAAGGACGGTCTAATGCTAAGAATGACAGAGCAGCAGTGGGATGCTGTCATCGGCGTAAACTTGAAGTCAGCGTTCAACTTCACACACGCACTTGTTCCAATCATGATGCGTCAGCGTGGTGGTTCAATCATCAACATGGCATCTGTAGTAGGTGTACATGGTAACGCAGGTCAGGCAAACTACTCAGCATCAAAGGCTGGTATGATCGCATTGGCTAAGAGTGTAGCTCAGGAGATGGGTTCAAAGGGTATCCGTGCAAACGCTATCGCACCAGGATTCATCGAGACTGCCATGACAGCTGCATTGAAGGACGAAGTTCGTGAGGAGTGGGTTAAGAAGATTCCTTTGCGTCGCGGAGGAAAGCCTGAGGATATTGCAGACGTTGCAACATTCCTTGCTTCAGACCTTTCAAGCTACGTTTCTGGCCAGGTTATCCAGGTAGACGGTGGTATGAATATGTAATTCACAATACATAATTCATAATGCATAATTCATAATGCATAATTTAGAGACGCAAATTCTTGCGTCTCTTTTTGTTTTATAGCCAACGATTCTCTATTTTTACGAATCATTGAAATACAGCAAACTATGGACAAAAGCAAAATCACCTGCGAAACATTAAAGGCCATACGAAAACAAGTGGCAGATGCTAACGGCATCGTCTACACACCTGCAAAATGCGATTTTGAAGGTGTGTGCACAGGCACATGCCCAG
>JAEEGL010277768.1_pt1 | contig 42391 bp, 40 predicted proteins | sample 9134231 | NCBI WGS metagenome assembly JAEEGL01 (sample SAMN16246548, study PRJNA631951) | gut metagenome | biome: gut microbiome; feature: rumen; material: fiber-attached | host: Bos | place: Iran: Karaj | collected 2018-10 | reverse complement strand
TTCTAGCTATTGTACTAGAACTATGTCCTTCATCTACTAGTCTTGCTATTTCTTTTAAATCTTCATCTTTTAATCTCATAAAAAAATACCCCTTTAGTTTTTCTAGATTTTCTCTAGTCCAACTTTAGGGGTACTCTACATTACGAGGCTCTTTTCTAAAACAACTATTAGAACGCTTTAACTACACCAACAAGTGCAAGTACAGCAAATATAATGAATAAAACCATAAATACAACCTTTACTGTTTTATTCCATCTAACATTAGTTAACCATATGAAACCAGCAATTGCTGCACATACAATTAAGAAAATATGACAAATACTCTGTAATGTATTTAGAATACCACCACTAATATTAGCTAATTGTAAGAAGAAAATTGTTCCTCCTAACATTAGTGAAATGAATGCAACTAAACCAACAATCCAGAATAATGAAATCGTAGTAGATTTACTAGCCTTAGCCATGATTCATTCTCCTTTCCCAATCAATTAACAAAATTATTATAACACAAAAGGGGAATAAATCTATATTAATTTTATCTCTTTCTTATAGCTCTCATTTTTGCAGAATGGCTTCTATTATTCTCTCCAAGCTCTTCTTCACTTGGTAAAATAGGCTTTCTTGTTATAAGTTCAAAAGGAGCCTCTTCTGTAATAATAACGGGAAGACCTTCAGGTATATCAAGAGTTGTTCTGTCTCTAAATACCTTCTTACAAATTCTATCCTCTAAGGAATGGAATGTAATTACAACAGCATATCCATTAGGCTTTAGCATATCTAATGCATCATTAATAGATACTTCAAATACTCTTAATTCATCATTCACAGCAATTCTTAATGCTTGGAATGTCTGCTTAGCTGGATGTCCTTTCTTATGAAGTACCTTTTGAGGTAAAGAGGATTTAATTACATTTACTAAATCAAATGTAGTTTCAATAGGCTTAATCGCTCTTGCCTTTTCTATACCTCTTGCGATTAATTTAGCATTTGATTCCTCACCATAATCATATAATATTTTCATTATTTCATTAAATGAATAATTATTTACAATATCATATGCTGTTAGTTCGCCTTGCTGATTCATTCTCATATCAAGTGGAGCATCATAATTATAAGAGAATCCACGTTCTGGGATATCAAGCTGGAATGAAGAAACACCTAAATCATATAGAACACCATCTATTTGTGTAACTCCAAGCTTTTCTAATTCCTTTTTAATATCCTTAAAATTAGCTTTTATAAAAGTATAATTGTGTGAAATAGGGTCTAATACCTCTTTAGATCTTTGAAACGCATAATCATCCTGGTCAAAACAATAAAGATGCCCAGTAGTAAGACGCTTTAGAATTTCGCTTGAGTGTCCACCACCACCTAAAGTACAGTCAACATATATTCCATCAGGCTTAATATTTAAATTATTAATTGCTTCTTGCTTTAAAACACTATAATGTTGATACATAATATCCTCCTTATTTTGTCCTTAAATAGAAAATAGAGACCCCAGGTCTCTATTTCTATGAATAATTATTCGTTGTCTGCTGATTCTTCTTTCTTAGCTACAACCTGCTTACCCTTGTAATATCCACAGTTAGAGCATACTCTATGAGCAAGAGTTAATTCTCCACATGAAGGACAAGTAATCATACCAGGTACATTTAATGCTAAGTGAGATCTTCTCATTCTCTTCTTCATTTTAGAAGTTCTTCTGAAAGGTACTGCCATTATTCACACCTCCTATAATAAATCCTTTAGTGAGGCAAATGCTGGATTAACATGGTCATCTTCCTTGTTATCTTCTTCCACATCACTTATTTCATCTTCATAATTAGTAATTGACATAGGCTTGTTACAAAGGATATTTGCAATAATTGCTTCCTTAGTATCAAGTGTGATACCTTCAATTAAGAATGCATCTTCTTCCTTTTCATCAGTACTAAATACTTCTGATGCTTTTGCATTAATTGGATATTCAATCTCTTCTAAAGTAATAGAATCACTTAAAATTAGATTGCAATCGATAGTAAAATCGATTCGGTAAGAATCATCCCCACGATTGTATATGGTCTCAGTCACATGGGTATATGATACTTTAAGGATATCCTCAAGTCCATTTAAATCAGAAGATAAATCAATATCTTCACTGAACTGATATGGCATTGATAATTTTCTAAGCTGAGCTATGGTAAACTTCACTTAAAATCACCTCAACAATGTAAATTATACTTTTTTATGTATGCAAAGTCAAGATAATATTTATAATATTAATCTAGTAAAAACCACTTATAGTATAGCAGCTAAAAAAGTATTAAATTATATCTTCTTTATTCATATTTAAAGAAACTCTATACCGTTATTCTAACATATAAACATTAAAGAAAAAAGAGTATTAAAACTCTTTTCTCGTATTATTTGAAATTCAATTCTAAATCAACTAACCCATCATAGAAATCATCCTCATGAGTTACAAGTAAAACAGAGCCTTGAAATAAAGAAATTGCCTCATAAAGCTCCGCTTTAGATGCCATGTCTAAATGATTAGTAGGTTCGTCAAAAACCAAAATATTTGACTTTTTCATAGTCATAAGGGCTAATCTGACCTTAGTTTGTTCTCCACCTGATAAGGTAGTCATTGGTTTTGTAACAATATCACCCTTTAATCCTACTGTTGCAAGTATGCTTCTAAGCTCTTGATCAGTCTTTTGATGGTAAAAATATCTTAAGTAAGATATTGGTGTTTCATTTGGCTTATATTCTTCTTCCTGCTTAAAGTAATTAATTACTCCAGAAGGATTCCATTTATAAGAACCTGAAATAGGCTTAATTACATCTAATATAGTTTTTAAAATAGTTGATTTACCAACACCATTATGTCCTAATATAACAACCTTTTGATTTTGACCTAATAAGAAATTTAGATGTTCTAATACAGTCTTATTATTATAGCCTACAGTTAAATCATTTAAAACTAATACTTCTTGACCAAGCTGTCCTGAATATGGGAATTTTATATGCATTGGTTCATGATTCTTAGGCTTTTCTATTCTTTCTAATCTATCTAAAAGCTTTCTTCTAGATTGAGCACGCTTTGTAGTTGTTGCACGAACTATATTCTTATTAATGAATTCTTCAGTTCTTTTTATATATTCCTGCTGCTTATTATAAGCTTTTAAGTAATTATCATCTCTTACTTCCTTTTCAATTAAGTAATGATCATAATCCATATTATATCTAGTCATAACATTATTAGATAAATTATAAACAGTTTTTGCAATACTTCTAATAAAATCCTCATCATGGCTTATTACAACAAATGATTTATTATATCCATTTAAATAATTCTTTAGCCATTCAATTTGTGCTTGATCTAAAAAGTTTGTAGGTTCATCCATTAATAAGACATCAGGATTTTGTAATAATAGCTTAGCTAAATATACCTTTTCTCTTTGACCACCTGATAATTCCTTTAACTTAGTATCAAGTCCAAAGCCAGTAATTCCTAGTCCATTAGTCATGTTTCCTAATGTAGAATTCATTGCATAGAAATTTGATTTTTCTAGTTCCTCTTGAATCGCATTTGCATAATTTAGATATTTATCATATTCATATTCCTTGCATGTCGCAAGCATATCATAATATTGATTCATTTTCTTTTCTTTTTCAATTAAAGGCAAAAACACTTCAGATAAATATTCATTAATAGTAACATCAGTTTTTACCTTTAAATGCTGATCTAAATATCCAAATGTAGTATTAGGAAGCCATACTACCTCACCCTTATCTGGTATTAAATTTTTACAAATAAGATTCATAAATGTTGACTTACCAGCACCATTATCACCAACAATAACTATGTGGTCATGCTCAAAAACTCTAAATTCAACATCATTAAATAGTTCTTTATCAGCATATTTGAATCTTAAATTTTTAACTTCTAATAAACCCATAAAATGCTCCTAAAAAAGCCTAGCATTCAAGCTAGGCTTATAAATACTATGGTTATTTTACTTTAATTCTTTATTCTTTTCAAGAATTAGGTTGATGAATTCATCAATTGAAACAGTTGTTTGCTCTTGCTTACCATATTCACGATAAGTAACTGTTCCATTCTTAACTTCGTTATCACCAACAACTAACTGATATGGAATCTTTCTTGTTTGTGCTTCACGAATCTTATAACCAAGCTTTTCCTCACGATAATCTACTTCATAACGAATTCCTGCTTTTCTTAGCTTAAATGCTAAATCATCAGAGAATTCCTTATGGTAATCAAGGTTAACTGGAATAATCATAACCTGTGTAGGTGCTAGCCATACTGGTAATACACCCTTAGTTTCTTCTAATAGGAATGCAACGAAACGGTCCATTGAACCTAAAATTGCACGGTGAATAACAACTGGTCTAACCTTTTCTTTATTTTCATTAACATAAGTTAATTCAAATCTTTCAGGTAATTGATAATCTAATTGAACTGTAGATAATGTTACATCATGTCCGATTGATGATTTAACCTGAACGTCAATCTTTGGACCATAGAATGCAGCTTCACCTTCAGCTTCATAATAATTAACACCTAATTCATTTAAGATTTCTCTTAATTCAGTTTCAGACTTTGTCCATAAATCATCATTACCGAAATACTTTTCTACATTCTTAGGATCTCTTAAAGATAGACGGAATGTATAATTCTTGAATCCAAAATCATTATAAACATCAAGAATTAGCTTAACAACTCCCTTAACCTCTTCTTTAATCTGATCATTACGACAGAAAATATGAGAGTCATTTTGAGAGAATGCACGTGTTCTTTCAATACCAGTTAAAGCTCCTGATGCTTCAAAACGGAAGTCGTTTGCAATTTCAGCAATACGAACTGGTAAATCTCTATATGAATGAAGCTTTGAACGGAACATAACCATGTGATGAGGGCAGTTCATTGGTCTTAATACATATGCTTCATCATCAACTTCCATTGCAGGGAACATATCATCCTTATAATGATCCCAGTGACCTGAAGTCTTATATAGATTAACATTTCCTAATGATGGAGTCATAACATGCTTATATCCTAACGCGTATTCCTTATCCATAATATAGTCAGCTAATAATCTTCTTACTATGAAACCATTTGGTAACCACATAGGTAAGCCTCTACCTACTAATTCATCGAACATGAAAATTCCCATGTCCTTACCAATCTTTCTATGATCTCTTTCCTTACGATCCTCTAATACCTTTAAGTGATTTTCTAATTCTTCAGGTGTTGCCCAGCATGTACCATAAATACGAGTTAATACATCCTTCTTAGCATCACCTCTCCAGTATGCACCGGCAACTGATAATAATTTAAAATTCTTTAAAACACCAGTTGAAATAACATGAGGTCCTCTACATACATCCTTATATTCACCTTGTTCATAAATACCAATTGCATCAGAATCAGCTGTATCAATTAATTCAAGTTTGAACTTGTCATAGCTAAATAATTTCTTTGCTTCATCTCTTGTTAAAATATAATGAGTAATTGCTAAATTTTCTTTTGCAATCTTCTTCATTTCAGCTTCAATCTTTGGTAAATCTTCATTTGTTAGTGGAACTGGAGTCTTAAAATCATAATAGAATCCTTCTTCAATCGCAGGTCCTACTCCACATAAAGTTCCCTTATATAATCTAGTTACAGCCTGAGCCATTAAGTGAGCTGTTGAGTGATTTAACACCTCAAATGCTTCAGCATCATTTGGCATAATAAGTTCTAATGTTGAATCCTCTAAAATTGGATCCTTTAAATCAACAAGCTTACCATTAAGCTTTGCAACTAAAGCCTTCTTAGCTAATGATGTTGATAATTCCTTTGCTACCGCAATAATTAATGTACCTTTTTCTACTTCCTTGATGCTTCCATCCTTTAAAGTAACCTTTACCATATTTCTTCCTCCTAAAATATAAAAAGCCCTTAGACCTAAAATCTAAGGGCGAATTAACCGTGGTACCACCTTAATTTCAGATTAATAAATAACCTGACACTCAAATACTTTAACGCAGTAATACGTCATGGCATTTCCTCCATGAATCTCAAAGGTAGTAACATATAAATCTTATCTGTATTTTCACCAACCATACAGTCTCTAAAAGTAAGAACTTTATATATCTCGTCCTTTTCATCGATACTAAAATTATATAATAATTTAGAATCGAATTCAACATGAAATATAATTAATTATCACTATCTATTTTATTTACAACACCACTAAAAACTATAGACCCCATTTTATCTTCTATGACATAGAAAAAGCTCTTATCAACATAGAATGTATCATAAACATTTTGAATTTCTCCTCCATATGTTGTTGCTGCACACGTAATACTTATTGATGTTGCTGCAGCGCCTTCCATACCATCCTTATTAACATTTAAATTAGTTCTATGCCAAACACTACCAGCAGCTACATCATTATTAGTAGTAATATTTGAGAAAGGATTATTATTAGCATTAAATATCTCATTTATTCCCATATCTTTAATCACATTAGTTATTTCATCATCAAAACCTGCACTAAATTCAGGGAATGCAATACGAGTATTATATACTATATTATTATCACTTCTTACATAATAGTTGTGCTCTATAATATCTTTAATATTTTCTTTATTATAAATATCTGAAACCTTCTTATCACCTAAAGGTATTACAAATGAAAGCTTATAATCATTTTTACTTCTTAAATAATAAGATTTATAATCATCTGTTATATAACTCTTTTCAAAACCATTATAATTTGAATAATATAATTTTTTAGTTTCATATGATTTATCTGTATTTTCAAAATATCTAGTAATATGACCATTTGTTTTTGCATCAAAAGACCATGCATCATTAAAATAGAATGTGTTTAAAATATATAAAATTGTATCATCTGATATTGGACCACAGCTATCAAGTAAGTCATTTGTATGATTTTTAATATATTCATTTATTAAATTACTTTCGCTTGCAAAATCAATTTTAAAAATTTCTGAATAATAAGTATTAGCTATTTTCTTAACAGTATCATAATTAATATTTAATTCATCACTAAACCATATAGAATTAGAAAGAATTGAATTCTTATCATTTGAAAGACTATATAAAATCTTAGTATTAGCTTCTACCTCATCAATATCCATTCCTAATGATTGTAATACTTCTTCCTTTGCAGTATCTGATAGCATAGGAAGCATACTAGATATTGCACTATAAATAGATAATGGTGAATAGCTTGTATTTGAATTATTATTATTTTTTTCTAGTTTTTCTAAAATATCTACTGAAAAATCATTATAATCAATCACAAAATCATTATAGCTATCATTAGAATAAATTTTTGTAACATCAACCTTAGTAGGTAAATTCTTTAAAGGTTTAGAATTATCAGATTTAGTAGTTGTTAAAACTGATGTATTATCTAAAACTGATGTATTACTAATATTATTTTTACCACAAGAAACAATAGAAACTGCAACAAGACCTAAAGACAAAAAACCAATATTTTTTTTCATATTAACTCCTCCGTTTTTTATTTTCATTAAATAATATAAAAATAATTGTCTTTTTTGTCGAAAAAAATAAAAAGGCACCAAAAATTGATGCCTTCATAAAATTTAGTCTCTATCTTCTACTATTTCAATTCTTTTTTTGTTTTTCTTTTTACCAAATGTTACACCTTGAAATAATGTTTCAACAATTGGAATAGTTAAGAAAATTAACCAGCCTGGATGCCAATAATTACCTAAAACACCCATTAGTATATATGCAACTATACATATTAAAGGCCATAATGCACATACAACCTTAGATGCAGTATTACTAAATAATGCTGGAACAATTAATATTGAAAAGAAAATTACCCATGTTGGATGCCATATATTAAAAACAAATCCGATAAATAGATAAATAATTAAAGATACCATTGGTGTAATTGTTATAATTTTAGATTTAAAGCTCATATTTATACCCCCTTATACATAAATCTTAATCCATTAATTTGTGTACCGTTGATGAAAACATCACCTGATACATTTGATACCTTATATTGTCCATTAAAGGTTCCAATTTTTACATCTCCTGATACTGTTGAAACCTTTAAATTTCCTCTAACCTTAAGTGCAGATAAATCACCTGACACTGTAGATAAATTAATATCCTTTGCAGACAATGACTTTGCGATTAAATCACCTGATACAGTTTGAACATTCGTTCTTGGTGATACTACCTCATTAACTGAAATATCACCTGATGTTGTTGTAAGTGATATATAATTACATTTTAAGCTACCTAATACTATATCACCTGAATTTGTTGATATTTTTACTTCATTAAATTTTCTACCCTCAGGTATTTCAATTATAAATTTACCTGCCTTTTTTCTATTTAATGATAAATATCTATCATTTAAGAAGCTTATTACTAAACCTTCTGATGTTGAATTTCTTATAGTATATAATGATTTATCTAATTCATCACATAAAATATGAACTCTATCATCCTTTGCAGGTCTAAAATAAATATCATCACCTAATACCTTAATTTGAATATTAGTTTTTACTTCATCTTTCTTTTCATCTTTTTTATCATAATTCTTTGAAAATTCTTTTGCAACATCCTCTGGCTTTTTAAGCATCTCTTCTATTTCAGAATCACTCATACCAGATTCCTTACCAAAATCATATCTTTTTTCATATTTTTTTAGAATTTCATCCTTATTAGAAACATTTCTTTTATCTAATTCTTTTGAAAGTCTTTCTAAATAATCCTTTTTCATAGATTTCCACCTAAAATCCTTTCTGCCTCTTCAAAGTCTATTTCACCATTCTTAAGGCGACGCTTAACATCATCTCTTAAATTCTTATTAGGCTTTTCATCCTTCAATACAACTTCAGGAACAATTACCTCATTATCTAATTCGTTATCTGAAGATACCTTAACACCTAATGCGCCTTTAAGATCATCCATGTTCTTTTTTACTGTTGGATAAGAAATATTTAATTTACGTTCTATTTCTTTAATATTTCCATCACTCATTATGAATACTAACGCAAAATCCTTTTGTTCTTGAGTTAAGTAATCAAATGGTGACATTTCAAAATCTCCTGTGATTTCAGTGTCACATTCATTGCATCTTAAAGTTTTTACCATTAACTTCTTTTGACACACTGGACAATACCCAATTACGCTTTTTTTCATGGAATCACCTCTTTACACTTTAATTATAGCCTAAATTTATAATTTGTAAAGCACAAAATTAATTTTATTAACCTCAAGATTAATTTTATTAATTTTAAAAAGAAAATAAAAAAGATAACCTTTTTAAGATTATCTCTTATATTTTTGCGAATCATCCATACTAATAGTAATAGATACTGTCTTTAATCTTTCTAAAATTCTTTCAGCTTTTATTTCAGAAGATTTAAATTTATCTATCATTATATGCGTTTTTATTTCAGCTATTGAAAGATTAGATGAAACAAAGACAGGCTTATGTTCTAAGGCTCTATAATTTAATACAGGTCCAAGTATTTCATCTCTTAGCCATGGAGTCATATTTTCACTACCAAAATCATCTAGCATTAATACATCAATTTCCTTTAGCATATTAACAACTGACGTGAATCTCTGATCATTTAGTGCCTGTTTAATATCAGAAACTAAATCCGGAAAATAAATTAATAAAGATGAAATGCCAGCCTTAGAAAGCTCATTTGCGATACAAGCTAATGTATAAGTTTTACCAATTGAGAATGTACCACTTATGTATAAGCCTTTAACTGGTTCTTTACCATAATTAATAATAAAATTTTGTACATAAGAATATATCTTTTGTCTTGATTCACATTCTAAATTATAATTTTCAAATGTATATTCTTTAATAGACTGAGGCATATATAAAGTTTTAATTAATGAATCCTTAGAATTCTTTTCAATTATTTCCTTTTTAAATCTACATGGTATAGATGTAAATTTATCTTCTACCATATCAGTCATAAAACCTTTAACCTGGTTTTTACAAGAGTGTAATCCAGGACAATTTCTACAGTTTTGTCTTTCAGTTAAAACTAAGCTACAATCATTAACATTATCTAATGTAACTTCGACATTTGGAAAATGAGACTGGATTTCTTTTATATACTTTTCAAGTTCTTTTTCATCAAATTGATTATTATTATATTTATAAAAATCCATTATAATGTTTCAAAACCTCCATTGTCATCAATAGTTTTAACATCAGTAACGATATCATCATCTGTCTTCATTGTAGTTACATATTTTACTGCATCCTTTGTTGTGAATACAGAATCACTAATCCATGAATCAGAAACCTTTTTAAAATAATTTACTGCAGGTAATTCACCACTCTTATCCTTAACTACTTTAACAATCATACAGTTAAGAACACCTCTTGGTAAATTAATCTCCTCATAAATTTTTAATACAGTATCTAAATATTTTGGAGGGTAATTAGGAATTATTTCTTCTAATAAATCAGAAGGTGAAGATTCATCAAGCCATGAAATTAAATCATTAGCTTCATCATCTAAATCATTCTTTTCTTCTAATACAGGTCCCTTCATATTCTTTTTATAATTAAATAAGATATTGGCTTTCTTCTTAAGTAATCTATAATCAAATAGCTGACTTTTATTTACTGAATCATGATATAACCCTACCATATCAGATTCATCAAACCCATATACGAATGCTAAATTACAAATTTGTTCCTTAAATTTAGATGTAACACCATATTCTAAGAAGCCTTGCTCAATCATAGTTAAGAATCTGTCAAAATCAAATGGATTACTATTAATCTTAATTGACTTATTAGGCTTTCTACCAAGTAGGTATGAGAACTTTTCAAATGTTTCTTGATTTACTTGACGTAATGTAAATACATCATCAAATGTTTTTGTAATATTTGTATAATTATTTTTCTCAATTTTTTCAATTTTAAAATGATTAGTAATAAAATCGAATGTATCTTTATTAACCTTAGAATATAAAAATAATCCTAATGTTGCATCTTTAATAAAATTCTTTGCAGTAAGTGGTGGACATAGTATATAAATATACTCATTTTCTTCATTCAAATAAGTTATTAAAAGACCTATACCTTCAAGCTTGTAACGAGCCTTTTTAAAAGACTCAGCCTTAAGTGAATATAGGTCAAATAAATCTTGGTGAGTGAGCTTTTCACTCTTTAAATTGTTACGCTCTAATAGAGATTGGAAGCTACAGTATAATGTTACTGCCTCAGGTCCAATCAATGGTGCATAAAGTAAAAATATTATATTTACATCATCATTTGATAATGTAAAACTAGAATACACACTAAACTTAGAGTTTGATTCGAATTTTTCCAATTTTTAGAACTCGATATGAAGACTTACACCCTTGAATTGGTACTTGCCTTCGATTTTATCATAAGCCTGTTGAATGAATTTTTCTGCCTTACCTTTAGAACCAACTACGAATTCAGCATGAATTTCAAAGTCGATTGAAGTTTCTTCTGGATTTTGTTCAATAATCTTTGCGATTACTTCCATATGAGGAATTTCAGAGTAGATTTCATGATAATCATCATTTACTGAAACAACATTATGTCCTAATTCATCTAATAATTCTAGATAAATATTTCTAATGTTCTCATAATTAGTCTTGTAATAATGAGTTTGTAAAACTAATTTCTTTTCTCTTTCTCCTGTAATTACTTCTGTCATAATAACTACGCTCCTTCTTTAATCTTATTTATAATTTCAATTACCTGTTCTCTTGTTTCATCAAAATCTCCTTTTGAATCGACAATGAAATCAGCCATAGCCTTTTTTAAATATAAATCCATTTGTGAATGAATTTTTGCAAGTGCGTAATCCTCATCAATTCCTTCACGTTCCATTAAACGCTCAACCTGATTTTTCTTTTTTAAGAATACACAAATTACCTTATCACAAATATCATTGAATTTTGCTTCATATAATAAAGGAACCTCTATGAAAACTAAACCATCCTTATATTCACCAATTCTTTTAATAAGCTCTTCTCTTATTATAGGGTGAGTTATTTGATTTAATTTTGTTTTAGCTCCATCGTTATTAAATATAAGCTTACCAATTTTTTTCTTATCTAGCTGCCCATCCTCAAGTAAAAAATCAGTACCGAAATTGTCAACAATTGCCTTATAAATTGGCAAATCCTTTTTTGATAATTCAGCTGTAATTAAATCACAATCTAAAACTGGGTAGCCTAATTCGCTAATGACATTGCAAACATTACTTTTTCCACTTGCAATACCACCAGTAACACCAATTACACGTTTCATGTCACAATTCTCCTTGACACATAGAACAATAATATGTCGTTCTCCCCTTTATTTTATCACAAATAAGTTTGGAATTGCAACAAGGACATATTGTTTTTGTATGCACAGCTAAGAACTTTTGATATTCTCCTTCTACACCATGTGATGATGTAAAAGTTTTTATCGTAGTTCCTTTATATTTTATTGCTAAATTTAGAATTCTTATAGTTTCTTTAATTATCTTTTCAACTTCTTCTATACTAATAGTATTTGATGGTTTATGAGGATTAATTTTAGAATAAAATAAAACCTCATCTACATATATATTTCCTAAACCAGCAATAATAGATTGATCAAGTAAGGTTGCTTTAATTTCAATTTTTCTTTGATGAATTTCTTTATATATTTTTTCTACATCATAGCTTTTATCTAAAACTGGATCAAAGCCTATTTCTATAATTGGCTTAGTAGTATATAATTCGTCATTATTCCTTAACCACATACGGCCGAATTTTCTAACATCCTGATACATCAAATAATAACCATTTGATAGCATAAATACTACATGTACATGCTTATTATCAAGATTTAAATTAGGCTCATAAAAATATTTACCTTCCATTCTTAAATGAGATAATATATTTTTATTGTTTGATAAATTAAAAATTAAAACCTTACCACGTCTATTAAGTGATATTATATTTTGACCTTTAATATTAGATTTGAAATCATTAATATCACAATCAATCATATTTTCATATCTAATATCTATATCTTTAATCTTTAGTCCTACTATTTCTTTTTCTAAAGTTCTTCTTACTGTTTCAACCTCAGCAAGCTCTGGCATATTAAAACCTTCTATCTATTATGTCTAACTGTATTTGGATCAAACTTATCCCACTCTTTAAATGCATCCTCATCTTCTGGATATCCTATTGCAATTAAGCCAAAGCAGAATTTTCCTTCCTCGATATTTAGAATCTTATTCATTGCTTTGACTCTATCTTCAATAGGGTATACACCTAAAAAGCATGTTCCAATGTTTAATTCTGCAGCACGAATCATAATATTTTCTGCTGCCATTGATAAATCAATAACCTGCATTCCTGGTATTGTTAAATCCTTTGGATTCTTTCCTACTAACGCAATAAAGCTATTACAATCAATAGGATTTAGGGTACCATGAGGTAGTGCTGCGATTTCTTCAATAATTTTTTTATCATCAATTATGATATATTCTTTATCAATTTGTCTTTTAGCTGAGGGTGCAGCTGATGCAGCACGACATAATTCTAATAAATTTTCATAAGTTACATTTTTAGATAAATCAAATTTTCTAATACTTCTTCTTTTATAAATTACATTAACCATTTTTATTTTACCTCCCACCAATTATTTCCAAATGAATCTGATACCTCTAAAGGAACAGATAACTTAACTGCATTTTCCATGCATTCCTTAACAATTTTTTGTACAATTTCTTCTTCACCATTAGATACTTCTAATACTAATTCATCATGAACCTGAACTAATAGCTTTGATTTTAAATTATTATCCTCTAAAGCTTTATCAACATTTATCATTGCAACCTTTATTATATCAGCTGCACTACCTTGTATTGGTGCATTCATTGCCATACGCTTAGCAAATTCACGTTGCATATATATCTTAGAATTTATTTCTGGTATATATCTAATTCTATTATACATAGTTTTTACATAACCATTTTCCTTACAATCATTAGTAACCTTATCCATAAATTCCTTAATTTCAGGATATGCCTCATAATATGCATTAATGAATTGTGAAGCAAGTGAATTAGTAATACCTAAATCCTCAGCTAAACCAAATGCTGAAATACCATATACAATTCCAAAATTAACAGCCTTAGCTCTTCTTCTATCTAACGCAGTAACCTCATCAATTGGCTTATTAAATACCATAGATGCTGTTTTAGTATGAATATCAATGCCATTATTAAACGCATCAATTAAATGCTTAACATTAGCCATAGATGCTAATACTCTTAATTCAACCTGAGAATAGTCTGCAGAATAAAATTTATTACCTACCTTATTAGGTATAAACATTTTTCTTATTAAATGACCCTCTTCAGTTCTAATTGGAATATTTTGTAGGTTAGGACTAATACTTGATAATCTACCTGTTGAAGTTAGAGCCTGTTGGAATATAGTATGTACCTTTCCATCAGGATAAATATAGTCTCTCATTCCTAAAATATATGTAGATAGAAGCTTTGTTTTAGCTCTATAATCAATTATATAATCTACGATAGGTGATGATGTTCTAATCTTATTTAATGTATCAATATCAGTTGAATAGCTCTTTGATGTCTTCTTAGGGTATGGTAATCCCATCTTTTCAAATAAAACCTCACCAAGCTGTTTTGGAGAAGAAATATTAAATTCCATTCCTGCAAGCTCATATATTTTTTCTTCAAGCTCACTTATTGAAACATTTAAATCTCTTTCTTGTCTTTGTAATTCTTCTTTATCAATCATCATGCCTTCAAATTCCATTTTACCTAATACTCTTGATAGTGGAATTTCTATATCTGTCAAAAGTTTTAACTGATCTTTTTCATTTAATCTATTTAATGCTTCATCCTTAAGTGAATATAAGGCATTAGATTTTCTAATTATATGAGTATATAATAAATTCTTTTCAGGTATTGATCTTTTAACACCCTTACCATATACCTCTTCATCATAATATACATTTGAATAATTATAGAATTCAGCAATAGATTTAAATTCTTCCTTTGCAACATTTGAATTAATTACATATGTTGCTAAAAGTAAATCAAAATCAACTTTTGATAATTCAAATCCAAATCTTTTTGAAACTACAAAAGCTCTTTTATAATCAAATATAATTTTATGATTATTTTTACTCATGAATTTCTTTACTTTAGTATTATTGCAAATTAATTCAGGAGTTAATATAAATGCACCCTTACTATTTGTAACACCTACTGCAAGTAATGGTGATTGATGATAATTATAATCAAATGTTTCAAATATTAATGCACTATTATCTACTAATAAGCTATCAATATCATCCTCATTAGTTAATATTTTATAATTAACATCTAATACCTTTGGCTTATCTACCTCAATATCCTTAAGTAAAGAATTAAATTCTAGATTCTTATAGAATTCAATTAATTTTTCTTTATCTAAATCTCTTCTTTTAGTATCATCTAAAGTTAGATTAATATCAAAATCTCTAATGATAGTTGCCATTTTTTGACAAAGCTTTGCTTTATCCTTATCATTACGGATGTTTTCTCCATCCTTACCTTTTATTTCATCAGCGTGATTAATAAGATTATCTAGGTCATTATATTGCAATAAATATTTAACAGCCTTCTTCTCACCAATTCCACTAACACCAGGTAAGTTATCACTCTTATCGCCCATTAAAGCCTTAAGATCAATAAACTGATTATATGATATTTCATATCTTTCCTTAAAAAGTTCAGGAGTATAATCCTCTAGCTCAGTCATTCCCTTTTTAGTTAAATGAACTGTTGTATTATTACTTATAAGCTGTAATAAATCCTTATCAGATGAATAGATATCACAATGATATCCTTCCTTTTCAGCCTTTAAAGACATTGTACCTATAATATCATCAGCCTCATATAAAGGTTGTTCATATTGAGCTATATGCATAATATTTAAAAATTCTTTAATATATGCAATTTGCATTCTAAATTCATCAGGCATAGGAGAACGCCCTGCCTTGTAATCCTGCATAAGCTCATGTCTTACAGTTTGTTTTCCTGCGTCAAACGCAACTAAAATATTATCATAATCACTTTTTATTAAATGATTAATCATTCTTGCAAAATTATAAATAGCATTAGTATATAAGCCATTTTTATTTGGTACAAGATTGTTTACATTCATTCCGTAGAAAGCTCTATACATTAAAGAGTTTCCATCAACTAATATCATTCTTTTCACTTTAGATCACCTTAAAAATAATTTAATATTATTATAACAAATTATAGATTTATTTTAAATAGAATCTATATATAAAATAAGTATAATAAAGAATACAATAAGACCAATCATTAAAAATAGTATAAATTATTGAATTTTTATTACGTAATAAGTATAATTAACTTAAGAGATGAATTTCGATTTACAAGGTGGGTGTTATATATGCAAACCAATGATATCATTTTAAATGATAGCTTTTTTATTGACTATTTTAAGAATCATTTATTAAATGATACAGTTGATGAATTAACTGGATTAATTAACAACAGTACATTTAAATCTTATATTTCTTATTTAATTAATAAAAAAGAAAAATTTAGTATAGCTTATTTAGAATTAGATAACTTTAGTAACCTAATTGATATTTATGGGGATGATGTAGGAAATAAGGTACTAAAGGATGTTTCTAAAAATCTATTTCAATTCTTAGAGCAAAATGGTGTTGTTGCAAGAATTGGTAGTTCTAAATTAGGCTTCATTTTATTAAATAAAACTGATTATAAGGTATTACATGATTATTATCAAGCAATTATGCATAGTGGAAAGATATTAAGAAAGAATGTACATTGTGGGCTTTATTCTCCTTTTGTTACTGCAACAATCGCATCTGTATCATATCCTAATGATGTATCTAATTTAGATGAGGCTGAGGATAAATTACAAAGGGCCTTATATAGAGGAAAATGTAAGGGAAGAAATTGCTTTATCATATGGGTTGAAGAAAAACATAAGGATATTGTAATTAACCCACTATATAAAGAAACATTCGATAAAAAAATAAGAAGATTATTCCAAATGTTTGAATCCAGAACAAGCTATTCTGTTTCAGGGGATGATATGCCTTTTATATTTAATTATGTAAGGGATGATTTCTTAATAGAATATTTATTATATGTAGATGAAAATTATAAGGTATATGATTCTACTACTGCTGATGTATTAGGTAAGATTAAAAACATAGATAAATATTTAGATGAGGATGGTACTATTTCATTTAATTATCTAAAGGATGTTAAAGATTTTAGCCAAGAATTATATTATATATATGATGATTTAGGTATTGAATCATCTTATCTATTAAAAATGAATAGAAATAATAAATTCTATGGTTATTTTATTTTCGCAACTAAAAGAACATCTAGGTTGTGGGATTCAAAGGAAAAGATTACACTATTTCTTTTAGGTCAATTATATGCAAGATACCTTGAAGAGCATAAATTAGTTGGAATACAAAAATTAATATTAAAAAAATAAGCATCAAATGATGCTTATATTTTTTTCTCTCTTTTATATATTTTTGAATATTTATAATCATCATCATATCCAAGATGATATTTTAATGGTCTAAATAAACCAAAGAATTTAAATCTACCTTTTAGGTTAACTCTTCTTAATTTTACAAATCCAAATATTCTTGGTACTGTATATGTAACAATATCACTTCTATCACTAAAATTATATACTCTATGGCAGCATTCTCTTAAATAATTTATGGTCTTTCTTCTATTGAAAATATTTGTTTTATAAATATTTACAGAGCCAAATGTATATAGGTATGATTTAATATTTAAATTATAATTTAGGTCTTGTGCACAAAGCATAGCCTGGCCACTACCAAGTGAGAATCCTACTATTTCAACATTTGCGTTGGGGTGTAATTCAATTAATTCCTTTACCTTTTCTCTGATTTGATATTTTACTGCCTTATACATATCTCCCCAGCCCTTATGAACCCTTAATGTTATTTTTTTACCATTATAAATGAAGGTGTCATAATATTTAGGTAAGAATATAAAATTAGTAACCCAATCTATTTTATCAGTAGTACCTTCAAAATTAATTTGAATTACATTTCTATCCTTTTCATAATGTATTTCATAGTCAGCATGATATGAAATACCATTTATTTTATATTCTACATCTATATATTCAATTTTAAATCTTGCAGTACCTTTATTATTAATATCACAAGAATTATCAATGAAATATTGATAATAAGGCAACTTATTATAATTCTCTTGCATATACTCCCCTTAATTTATAAAAAGCCACGAAAAGTGGCTTTTAATTATTCTTCATCTAATGAACCAAGCTTAGATACAAAATCATCAATATCACGGAATGGACGTTTTGCTAAATCTGTTTTTGATACACCAATTAATTTTGTATTATTAATTCCCCACATATTTGCAACCTGTACGATATTCTTATATCCATAGTCATCACGGTTCTTAATTCCCCAACCACGTGTTGTTACATATAATAGTTTTTCTGCCTTACATAAGCCTTTTATTTCTTTACCATCATATGTAAATAATAAATTAGATACACTAACATTTTCAATAAATACCTTTAGGACTGCTGGATAAGACATATCAAACATTGGTGCTGATACAATAATAAAATCTGCATCCTTTACTTCCTTTGCTAAATCAAACATCTTATCATCAAATTTACGTTGGAAAACTAATTCATTTCTTTCAATTATTTTTTCTTCATCTAAATAATTTAGATTTAAATCATATAAATTAATTTCCTTTATATCATATTTCTTATCAAGCTCATACTTTTCTATTACCTTTTTAGTAAGATAATAAGTTCTTGAATGCTCAAGATTCTGGTTTGCGTTTAATAATAATAATTTTTTCATATTAATACTCCTTAAATACTAACATTATTTTAACATATTAAATCTAAGATTTAAACATTTAAAATTAAAATGTATAAAGTTAAAAAGATGGATACTTTTGGTATCCATCAGAAAAATGAGAAAAATTAGTTTTAAATTTTTGTGTTATGCTTGATAAGTTACTTTTTGACTTGTTTGTGTCCAAGAATAAGTACTTGTGCCATTTGATAAGCTGTATGATTCATTTATTTTAAAGTTTGATGATGCTATCCACATTCCAGTGTATGATGATTCTAATTCAAATGATGCAATTAAATTACCACTACTATCCATAATGCTATAAGTACCACTTGCAAATGTATATGATGAAGAGCTACTACTTCCTGGTCTATTAGAAGCATCGCCTGCAATTTGCATAAATCCATTCCATCCACTTGATTGACTAGAACCGAATGTTACTAAATTAGAACCTGATGGTGTATTTGAAACTGAACCAACACTGATTAGAGTTCCTCCACTTACTGTAATTGATGAATCAGAATCTATTGCGGCCATATTAGATCCACCATTACTATTTGGATTTCTTGCGACAACTGTTCCACCTGTTTGCTTGTAGCTTCCATTAGAATCAACTCCATCTGTATCTCCTGTTGAAACAGTTACATCTAAATATCCACCAGTTACTGTAACTAAGCCTGATAAATAATTTCCACTTGCATTTACTCCATCATCTGTTGCATATACCTTTGATGTCCCACCATTAAATACTACTTGTGAGCCTTCTATACCCTCACTTGATGTCATTACATTAATATATCCATCATTTATTGTAGTTATATAGTCTGAATGTATTCCATCATCTCCAGCTTGTATATATGTTTTACCACCATTGATAATTACATTTCCTATACCACTACTACCATTCTCTAGTGTAGTTCCTCGATTAGCATGTATACCATCTGTTTTAGCTGTTATTGATATAACGCCTCCATCAACAGTTACAATGTTTTCAGATTTTATTCCTGATGCTGAAGAACCTGCTGTTGTTGTATATTTAGAATAATTTGAAGTAAAAATTTGAAGTGATGTTTCAGTTAATTCATCTGCTTCTTTTAATGTAACATCATAACAAGAATCTATTCCATTGTCTGCAGCATATAGTAGAACATTTCCACCTTCTATAGAAACCGTGCCTTTTTGGTTATTAGAGCTTGAAATATCTGATGATTTAGTTTTAATTGTATCTCCAATTTTTGATATTGCAATAATATTACCAGATTCAATTGTTACTGAATCATTTCCTTTAAGTGAATTATCATAAGAATTTACCTTTAATGTAATATTCTTTATTTTTAAATCATCACTTGAATCTATACCATTATTATAATTTCCATTTACGACTAAAGAACCTGACCCACTGATTTTTAAATCGCATTCTGATGAAATAGCTGCGCTGCCTGAACTAGAATCATAAACTTGAGTTGTTGATCTATTATCAATTATCTCATTATATGTATCCTCTAGTGCTTTAATAGTTACATTACTTGCATTAAGTATTAATATAGGGGAAGAATTATCACAAGTTATTTTTGCTTCATTTAGTTCTATTATAATATCATCTGAATCACTTGCATCTACAACTATTTGGCCATTATCTAATAAACCTCTTAATCTATATGTACCGTTTGATGTAATAGTATATATATTATTAGTAGTACTATAATTTCCATCTTCAGTTTCTATAAAAAAGGATGAGTTAATATTAGTATAATTATCCTCAGCATCATCAACCTCTGTCATATCAACATCTTCTGCAACATATTCATTATTATTAGATGATGTAGATTTAATTGACAAAACATTACCTAGACCACAGGATGCTAAAGTTAATAAACCTAAAGATGTAAATATCAATCCTAAAGCTTTCTTTTTCATATGAATCACCTCAGCTTTCAATTATAGTCTATAGTTAGAACTTAAATTATACCTAAAACAAATAACAAAAATAAAAAATAATCTAGACCGAAATCTAGATTATTAATTATTAACGAGGTAATACTATAAGATCCTTTGCATCATCTGAATGCATATAGAATATATAAACTCTACCTATTTTTGCAACATATTCAATTCCAGCATCAGTTACGAATTCTTTTACTTCCTCATCTGAAACAAAAGAATTTTGTAAAATTGAAACCTTCATTAATTCATGTTTATTTAAATAATTTAAGATTGTATCTAATAAATTATCACTTAACCCATCCTTACCAATTTGAGTAACTGGTTTGATATGGTTAGCTAAGCTTCTTAAATAAGCAACCTGTTTAGGTTTTAACATTTTATTACTCCTTATCAATAAATTCTTCAGTATAATAAGCTTCCTTCATAATCTTCATCATATCCTCTACCATAGGAACTCTTGGGTTAGCTGGAGAGCATTGATCTTCATATGCAAGGTATGCAAGCTTTTCTAATGAATTTAACCAAGCAGCTTCATCAACACCTTGAGACTTAAAGTTCATCTTGATGCCAACTGCCTTACCTAATTCACCAACAGCCTTCGCATAAGATTCTACACCTTCTTCTATTGTACTGCAAGGTAAACCTAAAACTCTTGCAAGCTCAGCATATCTTTCATCTGCCTTATAATAGTTATATTTAGGCCAAGTAGAAAGCTTTTGTGGCTTTTGGCCATTGTATCTAATTGTAAATGGTAAAAGAATTGCATTTGCACGTCCGTGAGGAACATGGAATTCTCCACCAATCTTATGTGCCATTGAATGGTTCATACCTAAGAAGGCATTTGCAAATGCCATACCTGCAAGTGTTGATGCATTATGCATTTTTTCTCTTGCTTCAGGATCATTATTACCATTCTTATATGATCTAACTAAATATTTAAATACCATCTTTATAGCTTGGATAGCTAATGCATCTGTATAATCTGATGCTAATGTAGAAACAAATGCTTCAGTTGCATGAGTTAATACATCCATACCAGTATCAGCAACAATGCTCTTTGGTAATGTCATTACAAATTCAGGATCTACAATAGCAACTGTTGGAGTTAAAGAATAATCAGTTAATGGATATTTCTTATGCTCCAAAGAATCTGTTAATACCGCAAATGGAGTTACCTCACTACCTGTACCTGATGTTGTAGGAATACAAACCAAATGAGCTTTATGTCCTAATTCAGGATATTGGAAGGCACGCTTTCTTATATCCATAAATTTTTGCTTTAAATCATCAAAATTAACCTCAGGATGCTCATAGAATAGCCATATGCCCTTAGCAGCATCCATTGCAGATCCTCCACCTAACGCAATAATTGTATCAGGTTCAAATGATTTCATTAGGGCAACACCCTTTTTAACTGTCTGAATAGATGGATCTGGTTCTACATCACAGAATAGCTGATATGGTACTTCTGGTGTTCTTAATTGAAGCTGATCAATAACCTTTTGTACAAATCCTAATTCAACTAAGGAACGGTCAGTAACAATTAAAGCCTTCTTCATTTCCTTCATTTGATGTAAATATTCAATTGCGTTTGGCTCAAAATAAATTTTAGCTGGAATCTTAAACCACTGCATATTATTACGTCTCCTTCCGACCTTCTTAACATTTAATAAATTTAAAGGTCCAATATTTCCTGCAACTGAATTGTGTCCATAAGAACCACAACCTAGTGTTAATGATGGTATGAATGAATTATAAACATTACCAATACCACCAAATGTTGAAGGAGAATTACAAATAATTCTTATTGCAGGTACAACATCTCCAAATTTCTTTTCTAATTCCTTAGATGCTGTATGTATTGCAGCACTATGCCCTAAGCCATTAAATTCAACCATTTGCTTAGACATTAAAATTCCTTCTTCAGTTGAATGACTCTTTATCATTGCTAAAACTGGTGAAAGCTTTTCTCTTGTTAAAGGCTCATTCACACCAACCTCTTTACATTCAGCAATAATAATAACTGTATTAGAAGGAACATTAAATCCAGCTTGTTCTGCAATCCATGTTGCATATTTACCTGCAACTGCACCATTAAGCTTTGCATTTGGATAATCACTCTTCTTATTTACACCAAACATAAATGCTTCAAGCATTTTCTTTTCTTTTTCATCAACGAAGTAAACACCATATTTTTTAAATTCATTTTTTACTTCATCATATATTTCTTCATCAACAATAACAGCTTGCTCTGATGCACAAACCATACCGTTATCGAATGACTTTGACATAATTACATCATTAACTGCTTGTCTTAAATTACAAGTTTTTTCAAAATATGCAGGTACGTTACCAGCACCAACGCCTAATGCAGGCTTACCACAAGAATATGCAGCCTTTACCATTGCATTTCCACCTGTTGCTAAAATTGTTGCAACACCTGGGTGATTCATTAATGCTGTTGTTGCCTCAAGTGAAGGATGCTCTATCCATTGAATACAGTTTTTAGGAGCACCTGCTTGAATCGCAGCCTCATAAACAACTCTTGCAGCCTCAGCACTTGATTTTTGAGCACCTGGGTGGAATCCAAAAATGATAGGATTTCTAGTCTTAAGACAAATTAATGACTTAAAAATAGCTGTTGATGTTGGGTTTGTAACAGGTGTTATACCTGCAACTACACCAACTGGTTCAGCTATCTCAGTAACACCAGTAACTGGATCTTCTGATATTACACCAACTGTCTTTGTTCTCTTCATATTATTAGTTACATATTCACATGCAAATAAATTCTTTGTAGCCTTATCCTCAAAAACACCTCTTTGTGTTTCTTCTATTGCAAGCTTAGCAAGTACCCCATGCTTATCTAAGGCTGCAACACTACATTTTGCAACAATATAATCTATTTGTTCTTGATTGAATCTGGCAAATTCTTCTAAAGCCTTTTGTGCCTTTTTAACTAAAGAATCTACTTCCTCTTCTGGAGTCAAAATCTTTTCATCCATAACTATACCTCCTATTAAAAAACGAATAATAAATACATTTATAGTATATAATAAAATTTATAAATTTTATATAGTAAGCGTTTTTATTTATGAGATATTCACATATTTAATGAATTTGAGTCCAAAATAAAAGGGCTATTTTTAATTAGCCCTATTTCTTACTTAACTAAATTATCTTGTGTCTCAAATTTATTATGAGTTAAAATTTCAGCATTCTCTTCTTCTAATTCTTGCTTTGTTTCTAAATCATCTTCAATTAAAGATGCTTTCTTTAATGCATAATATACTGGTTCATAAACTACAACTGATAATATTACTGTAATAAATCCTGTAATCATTGAGCCTGGAATCTTTGATGTTGCAACTAAGCCTGATGTATTAAAATCAGATACAAACCAACCTTCTAAAGTATATCTTAATACAAATTCACCAATAATATTAATGAATATTGCAACTAATATTGCAACTAAAGCTGCTTTATTTCTTTGAGTTAATTTACCACTTATAATTCCTGCAACTAAAGCAGTAATTGCATATAATATTGATAATATTGGAATGATAACTGATACATTAAAGCTCTTAGTTTTATCATCTAATACATAATAGTGTACAGATGAAAATAAATTTTTAGCTGAAGTATTTGCAAAATCACCAGTTGCATATAATATAATAGCACCGATTCCTAAAGCAAATAATAATCCAGAAATTGTAAATAATATAGGTCTTGCCTTTAAATCCTTCTTAATGATTAATCTAAATAAAGAACCTACAATAAAACCAATAAGGAACTTAAGAATTAATGTTCTAAATATAGTTGTTGGCTTTTGAGTATAATAAATAACATCATATAAACCCATACCAAAGCTACCAACAAATCCTCCTTCAAGTCCTCCTAATAATAACGCAGCAATTATCATTACAAAGTTGCCTAAATGAATCATATCTCCAGATGGCATTTTAATTTGTACATAAGTACCTGCGAAGCATAATGCAGTAAGTATTGCAATAATACTAATTTTAGTCAATAATTTTTTATTTTTTGACATAACTCTCACCTCTCTCGTATACTAAACATTATAATTGTTTTTGGTATCAATAAAAGTACCAATTAAAATATTTTTAATGGTACCAGAATAACAAAAAAATAATGCGTTATCGCAAGATGCAACAACACATTATTTTAAATTAAACAAGTTATTTTCTTCTTTTACCCAATCAATTGGTTTTCTTCCATTCGCTTTTAAGAATTCATTTGCCTTTGAGAAAGGCTTTGAACCAAAGAAACCATGATATGCAGATAAAGGAGATGGGTGTGCTGACTCTATAATAAGGTGATTAGGGTTCGTAATAAGGCTTTTTTTAGTTTTTGCATCATTTCCCCATAAGATGAACACCTTAGGTGTAGATAATGCGTTTAAAAGAGCAATAGAGTTATTTGTAAAATGACTCCAGCCTAAATCCTTGTGAGAATTAGCTTCTCCTTCTCTTACAGTAAGGGTTGTATTTAAAAGCATTACTCCTTGTTTCGCAAGATAAGATAAATCACCATCCTGATTAACAGTTAATCCTAGGTCTTTTTCCATCTCTTTATATATATTTTTTAATGAAGGTGGAAGCTTCTTGCAATCAACAGAAAATGCTAGACCATTAGCTTGTCCTTTTTCATGATAAGGATCTTGTCCTAAAATAACAACCTTTACATCCTCTAAAGGTGTTAATTTATATGCTCTAAAAATATTTTCATATGGTGGGAAGCAGGTATAATTTTTATATTCTTCTTTTACATCTTCTAAAAGCTTTTTAAAATAATCCTTTTTTAAATCATTATTATATAAATCAATCCAATCCATAAATCATCACCGGGATAATTATAGCATAAATTAAAAAAAACTACGATAAAAGATTATCGTAGTTTAATTTATATTTTTAAAATATTATTACTTTAATTCAGCGAAATACTTAATAGTACGAACCATCTGTGAAGTATAAGAATTTTCGTTGTCATACCAAGAAACAACTTGAACCTGATACTTGTCATTGCCTAGAGGTAATACCATTGTTTGAGTTGCGTCAAATAATGAACCATATCTCATACCAATAACGTCAGATGAAACGATTGGATCTTCGTTGTATCCGAAAGTTTCTGGATCAGAAGCTGCCTTCATTGCTGCATTAATAGTATCAGCAGTAACTTCCTTACCCTTACCATTAACTACTGCAACTAAGATAGTTGTAGAACCTGTAGGTACTGGAACTCTTTGTGCAGAACCAATTAACTTACCATTTAATTCAGGAATAACTAGACCGATTGCCTTTGCAGCACCAGTTGAGTTTGGAACGATGTTTGCAGCACCAGCTCTAGCTCTTCTTAAATCGCCCTTACGATGTGGACCATCAAGAATCATTTGGTCACCAGTGTATGCATGAATTGTGTTCATGATACCAGCTTCGATTGGTGCGAAGTTATTTAATGCCTTAGCCATAGGAGCTAAGCAGTTTGTAGTACAAGATGCAGCAGAAATAATCTGATCATCCTTAGTTAATGTTTCATTGTTTACATTGTAAACGATAGTCTTAAGATCGTTTCCAGCTGGAGCTGAAATAACAACCTTCTTAGCGCCGGCATTGATATGAGCCATTGCCTTTTCCTTCTTAGTATAGAAACCAGTACATTCTAATACAACATCTACACCTAACTTGCCCCAAGGTAAGTTTGCTGCATCTGGTTCCTTATAGATAGTAATCTTCTTACCATCTACAGTGATTGAATCTTCACCAGCTTCAACAGTGTGCTTGTTTTCACCGATGAATCCAGCATAACCGCCCTGTGCAGTATCATACTTTAATAAATTTGCTAACATTGCTGGAGCAGTTAAATCATTAATTGCTACAACTTCATAACCTTCAGCATTGAACATTTGTCTAAAAGCTAAACGTCCAATACGTCCAAAACCATTAATTGCTACTTTAACAGCCATAATATTTTTTTATCCTCCTAAAAATTGAAAAAAATTTTACATAATTATTTTACTACACTATAAATCTATATTCAATAAAATAAAACTCGGCAAACTTTATGTAAACGTTTACCGAATTTATTATTTTTTTTTGAATTATTATGATTTACTTCAATGAAATTAAGAAAGTTCTTTGTAATCTCTTATAAAAAGATTCATAATCATGATATGCCATTCTTAATTTATCTTCATTAATAGATATTCTTACAGCATTCAAATTTTCAACAGAATATTGCTTATTATCTACTGTTATAAATGTTTTATCAAAATCAACTGCTTTTAATAAAATAGTTCTTTCATTTGATAAAATAAGTGGAGATGATAATGTTCTATATGCATTAGAATTAATTCCTGCAATTTCAGTTAATTGCATAACTGATAAATCAGAATCAATTACTGCACCATGAAGGGATTTATTATATGCTGTTGAGCCTGATGGTGTTGATACACATACACCAGTTCCTCTAAATCTTTCTAAATATAATTCATCAACATATACATCTAATCTTAGTGTTCTCAAAGGAGATACTACTGTGATTTCATTTAAGGCAATATCTTCTTTTTTATTTCCGTCCTTATCTATAAAAGCAATTTTTAAAAGGTCTAGTTCAGAAACACTATATGTTTGATTATTAATATCATCAATCATTTTATCTAAATCTGTTCCTAAGTAATTTGAATAAAATCCTAATGTGCCTGTTTTAATACCAAACAATAAAGACTTTGGATATAAGTGAAATGCTTTTAAAATAGTACCATCTCCACCTATCGCAATTACTATATCAGGATTCTTATCATCACGATCTAATTTAACTTTTTTAGTTATTACATCAAGAACCTCTTGGCTTCTATCTTGATCTCTTACAACAACTGTATAGGTCACTAAAATCACCCCTTACTTGTTGTTATTTTAACACAATTGACTATTAAATACTATATAGATAATTATTAAGAAAAATAAAAATATTGATTTTAAATATCAATCTAAAGTATAATTAAAATAGACACTCAAGGAGGGATTATATGATTTTTGAAAAGGAAATAGAATTTAAAACTCTAATTACTAAGGAGCAATATGAGGCTTTAGTTAAGGAATTTAATCTTAAGGATAATGTTTATTGTCAGATAAATCACTACTTTGATACACCTGATTTAAAGCTACATGATGAAAAAATAGTTTTAAGAATTAGACAAAAGGGAGAAAATTATAAATTAACTAAAAAAGTTAAAAGTACTGTAGGTAATGATGAGTCACATATTCTTTTAACAGAAGAAAAAGCACAAAGCTATATTAAAAATGGCTTCAATGCTGATATAATTGACCTTCCACTTGATGTAGTAAAGGTTGCAGAGCTTACAACATATCGTACTTCTACTTTCTATAAGCATGGTAAATTATTCTTCGATAGAAGTGAATATTACGGACATATAGATTATGAGATTGAATATGAAGCAGAGCATGACGATGAAGGTAAGCATGATTTCATAGCATTTATGAAGCAACATGAGATTGAATATAAAGAATCTCCAAAGAAAAGCGTTAGAGCATTTGAAGCAAAAAAATAAAATTAAAAAAAGCACCGATTGGTGCTTTTTATTATGGAGCGAAGATAAATAATGCGATGGCAATAACTAATGCAAGAATTGAGAATAATACGCCATAATCAGCTAACTTCTTTTGCTTCTTTGCTTTTTTGCCAACAATTGAAACAATTAGTCCAGGTAGGAAAGTGAAAATACCAAATCCAAATATTGAAGCTACAAATGCGATACCACCTAAAATTATGCCAACAAGTGCAACGATATCATAACCATTTACAAATTTCTTATCGAAATCCTCAGATGCAAGCTCATCTGCAAGATCTAATTCTTCATTTTTAGCTTCCTTATCACTATCCTCAGTTTGGATTAAAGCTTCAGTTTCATTATTTTCTTCTACTGAAACTTCTTTTGTATCTTCAATAGAATTATCTTTAGTTTCTTCTAATTTTTCTTTAGAATTTTCCATTTTAATATCTCCTTCCACTAACTGATTGTTGGTAAAACTATTAATCCCATAATTAAAGCTATAAGAAAAGCTTCACACATTAATAGAAGCAACAATCTTTTTATCTTCTTTGTTAAATCAAAATTATAATCTTTTTTCTTTTTATGCTCTGCCTTTAGTTCAGATACTCCATAAAAGTTCCAAACTAAGAATAGTATTAAACCAACAATAATTGGTATAACTATAAGCATTTCTTCATAATGATACCATAATAAAAATATAATTAATGGTAATAAGAATGATATAAAGAACACTAAAGTAAAAGATAATATATATATTTTTTTAGGAATATTGATTTCTTTTATTTTCTTACTCATAAGATACCTCTATTCCATTTCTAAATGTAATACCAGTCTTAACATTAGTAGTAACTTTAGGATTTAACTCATCGTTATTAAACTTTATATAAGATAAATCAAAGCTATCACCATTTACTAATTTAATCATTTCTTTATATGTATCAAATAAATAGCCTTCCTTATAATAAAAGGAATTACCTAAATCATATTGATAACCAGTATCATTATTTATATATTGATTTCTTTTAATCTTTGTTTCATTATATTTTGTTTCATAATATCTATATGAATCATTAATTGAATAATCATATGAGCCAATATAAGCATTACCATTTGATATTTCTACTTTAGCATAGTAAGTATTATAAATATCAGTTACTAATGGATATGAGGATAAATGCTCTCCACCAAAGCTTAATAAATATCCATCCTTAGAAATAATATATCCATCATTATAACCATTATCAATAAAGCATGCTTTAATATAATCCATTATTATCATATTAGTAAGATAACCAAGTCCAATATATTCAATGTATTCATCTTGATATATAGAATTATATTCATCAGAAACATTTAATATTATTTTATTATCCTCTAAAAAATCAATTGAAATATAATTTAAAGAATTTGTTACAAATTCATTAATTAAATTCTTATATTCTAAATTATAGCTTGGGTCTAGGTTATCTCTTTGTTTTTCTTCTAATGAAAAATACAAAGAATCCCAATATTGATATAATGAACCATATAATAGAAATCTACTATCAGCATCATATATGTTTTTTAATACATCATATAATGTTTTATCTATTTCTATTGTTTCATTTGGATGATTATTAATATAGTATATATTATTTTTATTTGAATATTCTTGCTTTGAATCAATTAATTCATATATAGTATCTAAGGATTCAGCATACAATTTTTCAAGCTTATCCTTGTTTGAGGCTATTGAATTAGAATCCTTTTTTAAATAATATTTAAGATTTAGTTCACTAGAAATAGAATAATTATTAACATATGTGGAAGAAATTTCATTAAATCCTTCTTTAATACTAAAGCTATTTACTAGTAAAACTATGACGATTACAATGGCAATAAGTAATACGCCTAAAAGACCAGCACGAATAATTATGCTTCTCTTTTCATTTTTTGTATAAACTACTGCCATTAAATCACCTCTTAATTAGTTTTATTTCTAATTGCTTTATAACTATCAAATTCTTCATCATTACAGAATACGAAATGTCCATGTCCAATATCTCTTAGACTAGGCTTATTTTCTTCATAGTGATGAACTGATGGGTCATAAACGAATAATTTCTTATTCTTTTCAATTTCAGGATCTGGTACTGGAATTGCTGATAATAAAGACTTAGTATATGGATGCATTGGATGTAAGAATAATTCTTCTGTCTCTGCAATTTCAACAATATTACCTAAGTAAATAACTGCAATTCTATCTGAAATAAATCTAACGATTGATAAGTCGTGAGCAATAAATAGGTATGTAATACCTAAATTATGCTGGAACTTCTTTAATAAGTTTAATACTTGTGCACGAATAGATACATCTAGTGCTGAGATTGGTTCATCTGCAATAACGAATTCAGGTTCCATTACAATTGATCTTGCGATACCAACACGTTGACGCTGTCCACCTGAGAATTCATGTGGATAACGAGTTAAATGTTCAGGTAATAAACCTACTTCTTTTATTATATTTTCAACCTTATGAATTCTTTCTTTTTCAGAATTATAAAGATGGAAATTTGATAAACCTTCTGAAACAATATATTCAATTGTTGCACGTTCATTTAATGATGCAGCAGGATCTTGGAATATCATTTGAATATTTCTTACAACTTCGCGGTCAGCCTTATGTGAAATCTTACCAGATATTTTCATACCCTTATAACGAATTTCACCATTAGAAATTGGATTAATTCTAATAATTGCACGTCCAATAGTTGTTTTACCAGAGCCTGATTCACCTACTAGAGCAAATGTTTCACCCTTATAGATATTAAATGATGCATCTTTTACTGCTTTAAAACTACCAAATGTTATATCTACATTCTTTAAAGATACAATTATTTCTTTTCCATTTGTTGGATCAATTGGTCCTTGTAATGGAATAGTACGGTTTAAATCCTTCTTATAATATTGGATCTTTTTAAATGTTTCAGAGCCTAATTCTAATTTAGATGCTTCATTAATTAAATTATGATATTCAGCTAATACATCACTAACCTTAATATCACTTGATAGCTTAACCTTTGTAACATCTACACCAGAATAGCTTGCGATAATTTTAGCATATGATTCATTAGAATCTATTTCAATTACATTGCCTATAGAATCTTTTGCAGCTAGCTTTTCATTATCAGTTAATTGATAATATGGGCAATAATCTTCAATAGAAAGCTTAACATTTGAATCATCTAAGATACTACCAGTAGACATTAAAGACTTTAAATCTTTAATGATATTTTTTGCAATCTTATTTGCTTTAATTCCATTAGGAATTGTAGATAATAAAATTAATTTAGCAATCTTAAGGTTTCTTCCTTTTGTCACATCAGAAATATTACCTTGAATTTCTTCTTGATATTTTGCTTTTAATTCAGCAATTTTAGCCTTATCTTCAGCAAAACGATTCTTTAATTGTAATTTAAAAACTTCATCATCTTGAGCAAAATCAAAGTTTTCTTTATAGAATTTTTGTTCTTCCTTAGTTTGCTCCTCATTTTCAGTAGTAGTACTTACTTCTTTTACTTCTTCATTTGTTTCATTTTCAGTTTGAGGTTCTAAAATATCTTTTTCTTTATCTGACATATTATTTTGCCTCACTTTCTACTGAATCTAGGTTACCATTTTCAATTTCATCCATAGTTTTACCATATACTGTATTAGATAGCTTATTATGGATATCTTGAATAATTTGTGGTTTTTCAACCTTTGGTGCACGAGGATCTAATAACCATGTTTTAGCATAGTGTGTATCAGAAACCTTGAACATTGGTGGTTCTTTAACGTAATCAATTGCCATTCTATATGGGTTTCTTGGAGCAAAAGGATCACCCTTAATCTTATTATATAAAGATGGTGGTGTACCTGTAATAGAGAATAATTCTTCTCCTCTTGTTGATAACTGAGGTAATGATGATAATAATGACCAAGTATATGGATGACGTGGGTCATAGAATACTTCTTCAACCTTACCAACTTCAACAACCTGTCCTGCATATAAAACTGCAACACGGTCAGCAACATTTGCAACAACACCTAAATCGTGAGTGATGAATACAATTGTATAACCAAGCTTACGTTGTAAGTCCTTAATTAATCTAATAATTTGTGCTTGAATTGTAACGTCTAGAGCTGTTGTAGGTTCATCACAAATTAATATTCTTGGTTCACATGATAAAGCAATTGCGATAACAATTCTTTGTCTCATACCACCAGAATATTGGAATGGATAATCATCAAATCTCTTTTCAGGATTAGGAATACCTACAAGTTTCATTAGCTTAATAGCCTTATGACGTGCTTGAGTAACAGTTAAATCTTGATGCTTTAAGATACAATCTGTAATTTGCTTACCGATTTTAATAATTGGGTTTAAGGAAGTCATTGGGTCCTGGAAGATTGTTGCAATCTTAGCACCACGGATTTGGTTCCAGTCTGAATTTAGCTTGAATTTAGCTAAATCTAGTCTACAATAACCATGCCACTTTGGTGTTTCTTTTTCTTTGCAATCCTCTTCATTAGTTTCATCTAAGAATTTAACTCTAAATGCTATAGAACCACAAATCTCATCTCTAACTTCTTCTTTATAAATATCTAAACCTTCAATCATAGCATTCTTATAAGCCTTTAATAAGCCTCTATATGCCATGAATTTCTTGCTGAATGGATATCTTGCGATTGAAAGAATTAATTCTTTTGCAATTAATTCATTACGTTTCTTTTGTTCGTCAGAAATAGAAACATTAATTGCTTTTTCGAATTTTTCATTTAATTCTTGTAATTTTTGCTTATCTTTTAAAACTTCTTCTTGATTTAACTTATATGCATTAGCTCTTTCAGAAACTAACTTTTTAAATTCTAAAGATAGTTCCTTTTCTTTTGCATATATTTCTTTAATTTCTAATTTAATCTTTTCGATTTCATTAGCATCCTTCTTAGAATCTAGAGTTTGCTTATAATTGAATTTTTCAACACGATCAAATTCTAAATCGTTAATTTTCTTTTTATAAGCTTCTTCTTCCTCAATAGATGCAGAAACTTTTGCTTGAATTTCTTTTTTGTAATTAACTATTTCTTTATGCTCATTAACACCATATTCATACTTTGAATATTCATTTAATTTGTTAATGAATGAATTATATATTTTAAGATTTAAAGCAGTCTTTTTACCATATGTTTCTGATAATTCAGGATCATCATAAATGATTGACCCATTAGAAACATAACCATTTGAATCAAGCATACCAGAGAAAGTCTTAGTTAAAACAGATTTACCTGAACCTGATTCACCTACAATTGCAATTGATTCACCTTCATAAATATCTAAATCAACACCACGAATTGCAGTTAAAATACGACCTCTAACCTTAAATTCAACTTCTACTTTTGATAGCTGTAATATCTTTTTTCTTTCTTCCATGATATCACCTCTACTACATATGAGTTCTAGGATCAGATGCATCTGCTAAATTCTGTCCTACAACATATAAAATTATTGTTAATAATGATGAAACTAATACTGGTCCCCAGAATTGAATTGGGTAAATAGTCATACTTGACTGTGCTGCCTGAATTAGTTTACCTAATGATGGAGTATTACTATCCATACCAATTCCTAAATAAGATAGGAATACTTCATATGAAATATATGATGGTACTTCAGTTGCAAGAATAGTAACAATAACTGATGTTAAATAAGGTAAGATATTCTTAGTAGTTAACTTAAATAATCCTGTACCTAAACACTTAGAAGCTAAGTTATATTCTCTATCTCTAATAATTAAAACCTGTGTTCTTATGAAATATGCAATACCTAACCAACCAGTTACAGTTAATGCAATAACAAATGACCAGAAGCCAGGTCCTAATACTAATACAAATACTGAAACGAATAAAATATATGGAATATTTGCGATAATGTTATAAACTTCTGTCATAACAACATCTACTTTTTTTGAGAATCCCCATACAGCACCAATAACAACACCAAGTGTCATATTGATAGCTGCACAAATAACAGCTAATGTTAATGAAATTCTAGCACCAGCCCAAATATGTTGTAATGTAGATTCACCATAAGCACCAGTACCTAAGATCCATTTTAAGCTGAATCCAAATTCACCAATAGCTTGCTTTGGAGTTAAATTCTTATACTCACTTACTAATACATTAGGATTAATAGTGTAGTCTGATAAAGGGGTTTTTACTGTACTACCATAAATATATGTTAATAATAACATTATTATTAAAATACCTAATGCTACCCAGTTTGATTTTTTTCTGAAGAATACTCTTAATACAGATTTCCAGTAAGAATATCTTGGAGCAGTGATTTTTTCAGATGCTTCAGGATCTTCTTCTACAAATTTAAATAATTCATCTTCATTAATTTCTTCAACCTTATTTTCATCAGCTTCGGATATGATTTCATTATTTAAAATATTATTATTTTCCATATTACTTTCTTCCTCCTCCGCTCGCAAATGAAATTCTTGGGTCAACCTTTGACATTAATACGTCACCTAAGATTAATGAAACAATTGATAATAATGCATAGAAGAATGAAATACCAACGATAACACCATTATCACTCTTATTGATTGCATCAACTAATAATTTACCCATACCAGGAACCTTATATACACCTTCAGTAATGATAGCACCTGTTAAAGCACCTAATACTGATGCAGGAATACCTTGTACAATTGGAATTAAAGCATTCTTTAAGATATGCTTTCTATAAATTTCACCTTCACTAAAGCCTTGTGATCTTGCAAACTTAACATAATCTGCAGTCATTTGGTCGATTGTATATCTTCTTACCCACTTCATCATTGTCGCAATAGATGGTAAAGCTAATGATATGATAGGTAAAACATAAATTAAAGGCTTAGTACCAGTAGGCCAGCTATTTGGTAATTTTAACCATTCATGTCCTAGGAATGAGAAAATATAAATATATGCTAAAGATGGAACTGCCATAATGAAGATAATATAGAAATTACCAATCTTATCAGCAATCTTATCCTTCTTTAATGCTAATAATAATCCTAGAGGAATACCAATTAAGTATACTAAAATAGTTGAAATAATACCAATTACAAATGAATAACCTAATCTAGATAATTGTTCCTTATATGTTGAAACATTTGTATATGTATCACCATAAACTTCAACATCAGACTCTAATGGATTTTGAGAGAATGTTCTTTCATGATAATTATAAGATGAATATCCCTTTGTTCCATCAGGTAAAGTTTGATATACTTCTTTACTTGGATCCTGATTTTCTGTGAAATATTCAAAGAAATCATTGCCTGAAGCATATTGATATCCAAGATTTAAAGTAATAAAGTTTTGATGTACGAATGGATAAACATTATCAAAATATAATAAATATCTATGCTTTGTACCAGAACCCATTATGCATGGTAAGCCATTATAATCAGTTGAAAAATATATTTTTCTTTCAATATCGCCATATTTAGCTCTATATGTATCTGTAACCTGAGCATAATTTGGAGTATCTATAACGATTACGCCTGCAAAGAATCTCCATAATCTTACAAAAATATTAATATCTTTTGAAGCAAATAAAACTGCTGGATTAGTTTTTCCTGTAGACTTTAAATCAATAATTGTATATCCTCTTGAAGAATATTTTTCTTTAAAATCTATAACAGTTTGAGTTTCTTCACTCATCTTTGAATCATATAATTCATTGAAATAATCAGTATAATATAATGAATAATATTCTTCATAATAATCACCATATGATTTAGAATTATCTAAATTGTATGATTCCCATGCTTGATTTGATATTTTATCTTTTACTAATTCGACGACATAATCACTATATGTGACCTTGTCTAAGTAACCAAATTTAGCCCATTGAGTGTATTTAAAGTTAGTTCTTGCGTTTCCTGTGTACTTATTTAAATTCATACTTTGGAAAATTGCATCTCTGTTCATTAGCTGGAATACTAATAACATGATTATAAATACAACTACAATAATGGATAAAAATGATCTGGCTATTCTTTTTAATATATAACCTGCCATATTAAACCCCTCTTCAAAAAAATTTAGACGAAGTAAAAAATAATAAAACTTCGTCTCCCACTTCCATATATAAAATATGCTTTTATATTATAATATAAAACGATTGATAATTCAAATAAAAAATATTTTTTTGTACATCATACAAAATCATTTTTTAAATTTTGTATTTTTTCGGACTCAAAAAGAAAAAAAGGGTAGATTTTTTTAAAAATCTACCCTGATTTTTACATATTATTATTCTTCACTCTTTGAATGAGCATTGATACCGTTTAATCTAACCATATCTCCGCTTCTTGAGAATGTATTAATATATGTTGATGGATCACCGAAGTCAGGTAACCAACCAGATGAAATATCAATATCGTAATTTAATTGAGAAGCTTCATCTACATAGTAGTTGCTATAGTAGAATGCATACTTATCATTACATGCAACAAGATTAATCTTAATCTTTCCACCAGTTGCATTTTCAACACTTGCCTTTAATACTTGAGCACGTGTAGTATAAACAGTGATGTATGATTGATATGGATAATCAATTTCAATAACATCTGTATCACTTAAGCCTAATTCTTCAAATGCCTTATTGATGAATGCTTGTGCTAAATCAGTTGAATAGAATGCATTGTAGCCATCAGCTAATGCAGTTACATACTGACCCCAGCTTGACTTATTGAATTCGCCTAATACAACATCACCATATACTGTACCAGCTTCATAGCCTGCAGTTGCTGCAGGTAATGCAACATAGTCATATGGAACATATGTATTTCTTAATGAGAATAATGCAACATCTGCACCAACTACTGCAGCATTAAATTGTTCCTTATTGATTGCAGTTAATAATGCACGACGGAAGTTAGTATTTAACATAGCTCTCTTAGTTAATGCCTTAGCATCATCACTCTTAGTAGATGTTGTTGTGCTTTCATAACTTTCAGTTGCATAAGCCTTACGGTTAAGGTTGAAACCACCAAAGTAAGTACCAGCAGTTGTATCAGTAACATACTTGAATTGATCTAAACCATCAGCCTTAGCTAATGCCATACGTTCAGTATTTAAGCCAACTGAATCATATGTACCATCCTTGAATGCATCATATGTAGCCTTTTGATTTGAGAAATCATCGAATGTATAAATAACTTCATCAACAGTTGTATTAGAAGCATCCCAGTAATTAGAGTTCTTTCTTAACTTGAATGCTGATGCATCAGTTAATTCTGTTACATAGAATGGTCCACAATATAAAGTCTTATCCTTATTTGAACCATATTCATATGTAGTTTCACCTTCAGTTACTGTTGCAGTTGATTCATAATAAGCCTGATTTAATGGCATATATGAAACATATGTTAAATATGTTAAGAAATAATCAACTCTTTCAGATAAAGTGAATTCTAGTGTATAGTCATCAACAGCACGTACACCTAAGTTTTCAACTGGTAATGTACCTGCATCTGCTAATACTGGATCATAACCAGCTAAAGGAGCATACATATATGATGTAGTTGCATTTTCAAGAACTTTCTTGATACCAAATACGAAGTCATTTGCTGTTAAATCTTGCTTTTGAGCTCCTGTTGAATCAACCCACTTAACACCTTGACGGATGTTGAAAGTATAAGTTAAACCATCTTGGCTTCTTGTCCAAGATTCAGCTAAACCTGGAACGATATTTCCAGCGTTATCATATTCGATTAATGTATCATATAGGTTAGCAATATGATCGATATCAGTTGATCTATATGTATTACTTGGGTCAAATGTCTGAGGGAATTCAGATAATGCAGCCTTGAATGAACGCTTAACTGTATATCCTAAATTAGTTAATTCTTGAACAGGGTTATATGATGATGTATGAGTACCATCAGACCATGTTGAATAACCACCTTCATTAGTTGCATTGTTTGCAGCTTGCCATTTAGCCTTTAAAGTTTGACGGTCAGCTGGCTTAACAATATCAGTTGCTACTGCAATATTGTTTAATCTTTCGTTAGTTAAACCCCACTTTGCATATGGAACTGAACGATATGCAGCTCTTGTAAGACCATATGTACCACCTTCAGTAGTCATTGGTAAATATAAAGCTTGGTCTAAGATATAAGCTTCTGCCTTAGCATAATGATAATATCTTTCAGCAGTTGATGTTGCACTTTCAGCAGCCTCAACTTCCTGTTCATATGTGCCCCAGAACTTAGTATATAACTGTTCGTCTGTTGCAGTTTCTAAATCGATGTCAGAAACATCCATAGAAGCTTCTGGTGTAAAGCTTTCTGGTACTGTTAAAGTATAATCATTTGTACTAGTTGTTGTATCAGAACCTGTTGTTGTTGTAACACCAGTTCCTGTAGTTGTTGTAACACCAGTTCCTGTAGTTGTACTAGAACCTTTTCCACAAGAAGCTAATGCTAATACAGCAAGTGATGCTGCACTAGTTAAAGCAATTGTTTTAAATTTCATTTTTTCTACCTCTTTCCTTATATATAAAAAATTATACCATTATTTTAGTTTCATTATACAAATAAGTCAATATCATTTTTTAATTTTTTTACATTTTTTTCGTTATTTTTTACAAAAATTGTATTTTGTTCGTTATTTTTCACTTTTTTATGAATTTTTATTTTATTTTTTAATGTGTTTAGCTGTTCAGTAGCACAATTTTCGAACACAAAATAGTATTAAGTTTAAAACACGCTTTTTATAAAATTTTACATCTATTTTTATACATTTAAATAATTTGAACTATTTTGATTTTTGTGTTTAAAAAAGTAAATTGACACAACAAAAAAATATTAGTAAAATTATGTTGTTTAAAGAGGTAAATATGAAAAGTTTTGGAAAAATTATTCTTTATATTTTAATAGGTATATTATTATTGCCAGCAATAGCAATATCATTATATTTATCTTTAGGTGGTTTCTTATTTATAATCCTTTATATTATTAATAGAAAAAAGAATGGAACAATCACTAATCCTAAAGAATCTAGATCTTATAAAATTGCATGTACATTTAATGCAATTATTGCAACACTTATTGCATATATAATAATTCATGATAATAACATTTCTTTCCAATTCTTATCTTGGACATGTTATTTCACCATCCAAATAATTACTTTTGTTACATTAATTCCTATGTGTGTTTATCTTGTAAAAAAAATAAAAAGAATTGAAATAGAAAGCTAAAAGTATTATAATGACTATAGTACTTTATTAATCAACTGCAAAGCGAATAAGGGATAGTGGAAGCCTTAACTGCATTAATAATAGGAATTGGTTAAAAACTTAATTTAAAGAGCTGATTATTCAGAAATTAAGGTGGCACCGCGATACTTTCGTCCTTAAGCATTTTATTTTGCTTAAGGATTTTTTTATTATAAGGAGGATATAGATATGAGATTTTTATCAGGAATTCAACCAAGTGGTAATATTACATTAGGAAATTATATAGGAGCTTTAAGAAATTTCGTTAAATTACAGGACAACCCTGAATTTACTGATTTCTTAGTTTTCGTCGCTGACCTACATGCAATTACAGTACCACAGGACAAAACAAAACTAAGACAAAATATTAAAAGCCTAGTTGCGATGTATTTAGCATGTGGACTTGATCCATCTAAGGTTCATATTTTCATTCAATCAGAGGTTCACGAACATGCTGAGCTTGCATGGATTTTAGAATGTACAGGTTATATTGGTGAGCTTGAAAGAATGACTCAATTTAAAGATAAAAAAGCAAAACAAACTGAAGGTGTAACAGTTGGTCTTCTAACTTATCCTTCTTTAATGGCTGCTGATATTTTATTATATGATAGTGATGTTGTACCAGTAGGACAAGACCAAAAGCAGCATTTAGAATTAACAAGAACATTAGCTGAAAGATTCAATAATAAATATGGCGAAACATTTATTGTACCAAAGCCATTTATTGCTAAAGAGGGCGCAAAGATTATGTCTTTAACTGAACCTACTAAAAAGATGAGTAAGAGTGATCCTAATCCAAAAGGCTATATTTCTATGCTTGATGATATAAATATTGCTAAGAAGAAAATCAAATCTGCAGTTACAGATTCTGATGGTGTAATTAAATTTGACCCTGAGGCTAAGCCTGGTATTTCTAATTTATTAACTATATTATCAGTATTAACATCAACTCAAATATCAGAATTAGAAGAAAAATATAAAGATTCTAATTATGCTACATTTAAGGATGATGTTGCAAACGTAGTTGCAAATGAATTAGAACCAATCCAAAAAAGATATAATGAAATAATTAATTCTGATACTATTGATAAGATATTAGATGAAGGAAGAGATTATGCATCATATCTTGCAAGAAAGAAAATGACTAAAGTATTTAACAAGGTTGGTTTAGGAAGAAAAAGATAATGCTTAATGCACTTTATATACTTGAATTAAATGAAAAACCAATTGAAGAAAGAATAAAGGTTAAAAAGCATTTAGCTTATACTTCTATTCCTTTCATTATTATAGGTATTTTAGGTTTACTTACTGGAATTGGATTATTTGCCTTAGGTATATTTAAAAGCTTAGAAAAGATGAATATTTCAGCATTAATCATAATTGCACCAATAATATTTATTTTATTTGCAGTTTTATTTGTTTTTGGTTATTATAGATTAACCTTATATAAAGCAATCAACTTAGAAGAGGATTAAAATCCTCTTTTTTTCATAAAAAAAAGACTAAGTATTTCTACTTAGTCAATTATTTTATAACCTCAGTAAATATTTATGAATGAGATATAGTTATTTCAGTATCTTGATCATGTGAAGTCGTTGTAGTAGGATTATTGTTTTTCTTAAGTTCAGCTCTAATTCTATAATATGCAGCATTATAATCATTTGTTTTTAATTCTTCTTCATTTAAGAATTTACTGAAATAATAATGATTAAAACTGTCATGATTTTGTTTAATTTTTAAAGCATCATCTAGAGTTATAAAATCAAATTCTGATAAATCAAAAATATCTTTTGAATCAATACTTTCCTTACTTAAAACTTCACTTATTTCACCATTATTATAAATATAGATACCTCCAAGGAAGCTTCCAAATTCACATCCACGACCTTCTATTAATAAAGTATCCTTATAATATAAATCATAATCACGATACATTCCAAAACTCCATGGTGCACCAAAACGTACCAAAATATAATTATCTCCTATTTTTGAATACGCTCTGAATCCATTAAAGGATCTTGCATAATCTATAACATCACTTTCAGATGAAAAATCAGAATTGGATTCATTTGGATTTAACCAAAAAAATTTACCATAACCATATTTTTCATCATATGCTACTCTAATATCTTCTTTTGTTTCATCATCTAACTCAATTATAAAATCTTCATTATATTCAAATTGGTATTTAAATTCATTACCATTACTGTTTTTACAAGATATCAAATAAAATGAAATTAATATTATACTAAATACAATTAAAAATTTATTTATTTTCTTCATATTTACACCTCATTTCAATCGTTTACCCTTTATTTCATTATATATCAATATCAAAAATGATTAAATAGACAACAAGCCTTTTTTTTTACAAATCAATTATAATTGTAAACAATTTATAACTTGAAGCATAAAAAAGAGGCTGTAAAAAAATAACAGTTCTGTAAAAGATAAAAAAATAGGTTCAAACCTAGAGTGTAATCTGGGAATGAACCTATTTTTTTGGTATAATTTAAGTATGGAAAACTTAGTGAATTCAAACTTAAATTATACTCA
>JAEEGL013067873.1_pt1 | contig 42398 bp, 38 predicted proteins | sample 9134231 | NCBI WGS metagenome assembly JAEEGL01 (sample SAMN16246548, study PRJNA631951) | gut metagenome | biome: gut microbiome; feature: rumen; material: fiber-attached | host: Bos | place: Iran: Karaj | collected 2018-10 | reverse complement strand
TTTGCAAGCACATAGGCCTCGACATCCTGTGCGGTCGAGAGGAAGGGACTGTCCTTCGAGTCATCGAGCACGGAGCGGAGCGCTGCCTGCTTGCGCTTGAGCGATTCGAGCTGCCGGATCGCGATTTTGATGTGCTCTGCAAAGGGTGTTTCTTCGCTGAGCCATGCGCGGAAGGCACGGATATAATCGTCGGCGTCCTTCAGCTTCTTTGCGTCGCTGATGGACTCTGCACTGCTCGAATGGAGAATCAGCCAGTCGATGCCGAGCGAGAGCACGACCACGCCGATCAGCGCAGCGTATTTTGCAAAGGAAAAGGGGAGCTGTGACAGCAGGTTATAAAGAACGACCGCCAGCAAGCCTTCGCCGCATGCCAGCACGGCCAGCAAGATCTTTGTACCTGTCTTCAAGTCATCCACGCTCCTTTCTGCTTCATCGCGATTATGTATTTATGATACCATATCAGGGGAAAAGTGTCAACCTTGAAATTTCGCCGAAAAGACCGAATTTCGGGCAAAAAGAAAAAAGAGAGCGAACCTCCTCCGCCCTCTTTTCTCTGCCTTTACCGGGTAAAACCGGTCAAACTCTGTGAAGATGGAAGGCTTACGCCTCTGCGTCATCCGCAGCGGGAGCCTCAGCCTCGGCAGCCGGAGCCTCATCGGAGTAGACAACCTCGTCTGCTTCCTCAGCCGGAGCCTCGTCATCGCCTGCAACTGCACGCATAGAGAGGCTGATGCGCTTCTTCTCGGTGTCGATGCCGGTGATCTTGACAGTGACGACATCGCCGACATTCACAACGTCCTTCACATTTGCGACGCGCTCGGTAGAGAGCTCGGAAATGTGGATCAGACCGTCCACGCCGGTGATGATGCGTGCGAATGCACCGAATGCGGTGACAGAGACGACGGTTGCCTCGACAACATCGCCGACCTGATACTCATTGGTGAACTTGACCCACGGATTGTCCTCGGGTCTTCTGTGACCGAGCGAGATTCTGCCGGTCTCAGGATTGAGCGCCTTGATGTAGACCTCGAGCGTATCGCCGACAGCGACAACGTCGCTCGGCTGATGGATGCGGCTCCAGCTCAGCTCAGAGACATGGACCATACCGTCGATGCCGCCGAGATCGACAAATGCGCCGTAGCTGGTGAGGGACTTGACCTCGCCGGTGAAGACATCGCCGACCTTTGCGGTCTCCCAGAACTTTGCCTGTGCAGCATCTCTCTCCGCCTTCTGCACCTGACGGATGGAGCCGACCGCTCTGCGGCGCTGCTCGTTGACGTCGATGATGACGAAGCGGACCTTCTGCTTGAGCAGAACATTCAGATCTGCCCCTCTGCCGAGACCGGACTGGGAAGCCGGGATGAAGACATGGACGCCGTCGCAGTCTGCGACCAGACCGCCCTTGACCACGCTCAGCACAGTGCCCTCGAGCACCTCGCCTGCTTCCTGTGCCTTGAGAATGTTCTCAAAGCCGATCATCTCGTCAACTCTGCGCTTCGAGAGCTGAACCATGCCCTCCGCGTCGTTGACCTGGATGACAACGAGCTCAAGCTCGTCGCCGACCTTGACGAGATCAGAAGGCTTCTTCGAGGTATCGCTGGTCAGTTCGGAGAGGGTGATATAACCGGTCTGCTTGGCACCCACATCAACCATCACTTCGTTGTTGCCGCTGATGCTTACAACAACACCCTTGAGGCGCTCTCCTTTGCGAATTTTTCTGAAGCTCTGATCCAGTGCGTCAGCGAAATTGATCTCCTCGTTCTCCGGGGCTGCAGTGGTGTCAATGATTTCAGACATATTGGTTTGAACCTCCTTAATGATGTAGGCGGGCGTACTCGCTCCTGCCGTGATTCCGATTCTGAGCACATGCCCGCTGCCCTTCTCCTCCAGGACAGCTTTCACCGCGTGAAGGATCTCATCTGCATGCTGCCTGAGCTCCGCCGCGTCTTCGATATGCCATGTACGGCAGTTTCTGCTGCACACATCATAGAGCTTGACGGTATTGGAGCTGTGCTTTCCGCCCGCGACGATCATCAGATCAGACTGCCGTGAGAGCGCATCTGCATCAGATTGTCTTGCAGCGGTGGCATTGCAGATCGTGTCGAAGATCAGCAAATCGGGATCATTTTTCGGCAAGGGGTCTATACAATCCCCCCATAATAATTTATTATACGTTGTTTGGGCGACGATTGCAAGCCCTTTTCCGCACTTTCTATCAATCAGACATTTCAGCTCTTTTGCATCGCGAAAAACTGTACAATTTTCATTACAATGCCCGACAATCCCCTGTACCTCGGGGTGTTTGGGGTCTCCGGCGATCAGAACATCGCGCCCTGCGGCTGTCTGCTCCGCGGCAATGCGGTGAATGCGCGCAACGAAGGGGCATGTCGCGTCGATCACGGGATTCTGCATTTCCTTCAGGCGGTCATAGACAGCCTTCGGGACGCCGTGCGCACGGATGATCAGTGTTTCGCCGGGGGTGAGCTCGGAAACATCCGAGATGATGCGTGCACCGCGTGCCTGCAAGTCACCGACAACGGCATCATTGTGCACGATCGGGCCGAGGGTCGCCACGCGCCTGCCCTCGCTGAGCGCCTGATAGACCAGCTTCACCGCACGGTCCACGCCGAAGCAGAAGCCTGCGGATTTTGCGGTTGTGATCTCATAGCGTGCCATGCCTGTCATCTCCTCACTGTGCTGCTGCTGCGGCGGTGGTCTCCGTCCCGCTGACGGGCGCGGTCTGATCTGCGGCCGGATCGGCTGCATCCGCCGCCGCGGTTGTCTCCGCGGTCGTTGTTGTGGTCTCGGCGGTCGTGGTCTCCGTCGGGGTATAGCGCTCCGGCGGGTCAAAAGCGCCGAGCGCCATCATGTAAAGCGTCATCGTGTCATCGACTGCCTGATAGGGCTCCTTCGGCGGGCATCCGGCGATCACGGTGATATACCGGCTGCCGTCTGCACCCTCGCCCCATGTGGTCAGACACTGTCCCGCTTCATCGGTATAGCCTGTTTTGCCGCAGCGCACGGTAAACGGCAGCCCGTAGCGGACTGTGAGCGCATCGGGCGCCGTGCGCGACCAGACGGTACTGAGAAGGCGCAGGCCGTTGGGGTGATGCGCGGTCGGCATCGTGACATATTCCTTTGTGCTCATCAGCTTTACGCAGAGCGGATCCCGCATCGCGTATGCCATCATGACCGCGATATCCTGCGCAGAGCTGTAAAGCTGCGGATCGTGGAGCCCGACACAGTTTGTGAAATGCGTGTTCGTCAGCCCCATCTCCGCTGCAAAGGCGTTCATTTCCTGCACGAATGCCGCTTCGCTGCCGCTCGCAATCTTGGCAAGCATCAGCGCAGCATCGGCACCGGAAGGGAGCATCATGCCGTAGAGCAGGTCGATCACGCGCACGCGCTCATATTCCATGAAGCCCGCACATGCCGCCTCATGCTGCCACGCATAAGAAAGCGCATCGTGATCCATATCGACCATCTCGAGCGTGCGCTGTCTGCCGCCGAGATGAAAAAATGTCAGCATCGTCATGACCTTTGTCATCGACGCGGGGTAGATGCGTGCATCGGCATTCCGCTCCGCCAGCAGGACATTGCCCTCGGGGTGTACCGCAATCAGTGCGGCGGTGTCGCCGTAAATAAGCGCCGGGTCATTCAGCGCGACAGTTGCGGTCGTGCGGGTCGCGGGGAGCGGATAGAGACTGGTGGTCGTGGTGGTGGTTGTGGTCGTGGTAGTTGCGGTGGTCGTCACCGTCGTTTCGGGGGCGCTTTCCTCACCGATGCGGACGATTCCTTTGACCGCATGAAAGAGTGCATAGCCGCCGTAACCGATGCCTGCAAGAAGTACCGCGGCAAACACCAGCGCAAGCAATACGCGCATCGGTCTCACTCTGCGCCGTTTTTTCCGGGAGTGCTGCTGTGGCATCGGGATTCACCGCCTTACTGTTGATTGGGATTCTCTGCGGGTGCTGCCGGAGCGGGAGCCGCAGGTGCTGCGGGTGCTGCCGGAGCGGGCGTCACAGGTGCGGCAGGTGCTGCCGGAGCAGGTGTCACAGGTGCAGCGGGTGCTGCCGGAGCGGGAGCCGCAGGTGCAGCGGGTGCTGCCGGAGCGGGAGCCGCAGGTGCTGCGGATGCTGCCGGAGCAGGAGCCGCAGGTGCTGCGGGTGCTGCCGGAGCAGGTGTCACGAGTGCTGCGGGTGCTGCCGGAGCCTGCTTCGTACCGCAATAGATGCAGAACGCTGCGCCGGGACGGAGCTCCTTGCCGCAGGATACGCAGAAGCGCTTGGAAGCTGCCGCAGATGCCTGCGGTGCTGCGGGTCTGTTCTGTGCCGCTCTGTTTGCAGATGTCTGCTGCCGGCGGGACTCGCGGCTTGCGCTTCTCTGTGCCGCCGCCTGACGGCGCGCTGCACGTTCTGCGAGCGAGCGCTGTCTTGCATCGCTGCGGAGATATTTCGCGACGGACGTCATCAGGATGCCGCATGCCAACTCAAAAATGATCGGACCCCAGAGCGGTGCGCGCAGTGCCTTGGTCAGCGGATGCAGACCGATCACGCCGTCCTTTACAAAGAGCGAGCCGACGCCGCCGATGATCAGGCACAGCAGCGTGATTGCAGCCGGAACGATGATTGTGATTCCCATGCCGCGGATCGCGCCGGGTCTGTCTTCGCCCGCGCGCTCGCGGACGACTGCCCAGCGGAAGACCAGCAGCATCATCAGAACAATATCAAGGATCAGGCGCCAGATGCTGATGCGGAAATGCGCCAGCGCCCGCCCGAATTTGCTGCCGTAGAGGAATTCGGAGAGCTTGTTCAGGAAGCCGAGCGGACCGTCAGCGGCGCTGCGGATCTCCGCCTTGTCGGAATCCTCGATCACGAGCAGGCACTTGTCATAGAGTGCATCCTCACTGTCTTCGAGCAGCTCAACGACCTCATCGGAGGTGATATGCACCGGCGCATCGGAGCCGCCGCTCAGGAGTGCGCCGTAATTGCCGAGCTTGCCTGCGAGAAATGCGGGAATGCCCATCGTATCGACGGCATCCGCGATGTCCGCCTCCGTGACCTGTTCATCAGTCACGAAATTCCTGCGGATCATCTCCGTCACGGTGCCGTTGAACGGGATACCCGCATCGGAGAGCTGCGAGGAACGCATGCCGTCTGCGATTGTGCCGCGTGTCAGCTCTCTGCCCATCAGATTCGTGTTGATGCAGCAGAGCAAAATCAGTCCTGCGACCGCGCACCAGAATACGTGCCATCTTTTGTAACCCTTTGAGCGCAGTGCGCCCTCTCTTTCTGCCATGAAAAAACGCTCCTTTATGTATGATTTTCGTATAGTAACCTAATGTAATATTATAGCACATTCTCCCCGTGTTGTCAACTGAACGGCGCCCGCAGCGCAAGAAAATGCGCATCTCACAGAGGAGATGCGCGAAAACATATGTGAAAGGATGAAAACCTACAAAACGATATTTACAGATTGCTGTAATCCGGCGCGAGCGGGTTGCCGGTGATGCTGCGCCATGTGCAGGCAATCTCGGAATTTGTGTTGCCGTAATAGGTGAGAAGATACTGTGCATCCTTTGCCGTCACTTCGCCGCTGCCGTCTGCATCTGCATGCAGGAGCTGCCCTGCGGTGAGCTCCGGCTCCAGCCCGATGCTCAGATCCCCCGCTGCCTGAAGCGCTGCCATGACATCCTTGATGTCCACATCGCCGCTTTCATTCACATCGCCGAACAGAAGCTGAGGCGAGATCTCCCCGTCCGGCTCGAGATAATGCCTGCATTCCGTCGAGATCACGATTGGCTCCGGGTACACGGCACGCACTGCACCGATGCCGAGCTTCTCCGCGATCGCATCCTCCATCGCAAGATAGTCTGCGGTTAAGGCCGTTTCAAAGGCGCCGTCCTTCATGCGGACAGAGGCAGAGATGCCGTCTGCCGACTGCACCTCCCAGCCCGGGTATTCCGCTTCGATCAGCGCAGTCAGCTTTCCGAAGGCAGTCTCATCCTGCGAAAAGCGGAAATCATACCAGCACAGCGTCGAATTCATCGCAAGCTCCATATACTCCGTGACCTCCGGCTGATAGCTGTATTGATACAGCGTTGCCGCGCTGTCCAGCGTGTCATAGAGCCGGTCTGCGGTCTCCGCACTGAGCGAAGAGCCGCGCACATGCACAAGCCGGACGGCTTCTGTTTTCCCGCTGTCCTTCTCAGTATAGATGCCGCAGTCAAGCGAGACGGTGCCGCTCTCTCCGACCGTCTGTGTGACCAGTTCGTTCAGCGCATAGCTGCTGAGCCCCGGCAGCCGGACGGCGCAGCTGATCTCCGCACAGGGCGCTTCCTCGGTGAAATAGAGCGTGCTCTTGCCGATCTCCTGCGCATTCGAGCGCCAGACCGTGTCGCCGTTCTGATACACGATCGGAAACTGCTGATAGAATTGTGCCTCTGCCTCCGGCGTTTCAATCGTCGCTGCACCGCACGGCATTCCTGTGCAGAGCAGAAGCGCAGCGAGCGCCGCTGCCGTTCCTCTGATGATATGTTTCATAATCATCGCTCCTTTCAGGATATTATCATACGGAAGGCTGTGATATGCCTTTCAGATATGTATTCGGAAACCGGGCGCATTTCCTCACACGGTTTCTGCGATTTGGATACATGCACAAATTCCGCACGGTAGTATTATGCAGTGTGCTGATGCTTGACTTTTCCCGCGGAATATGCTATAATGGCATAGCAAAATGAGACTGAGTATCAGTTTCACATTTACCGACGCGACCAATCCGCATTTGCCGGGGAGCACTTTCGATGGTTCTATGTGTGGACTCCGTCCCCACGCCCCTGCTGAGGGGATAGCGATCCCCTCAGACTCCTCTGTCTCAAAATCCCCCCGCCCCCGCGGGGGCGGGGGGATTTTGCAATGGGGTCCGGGGGCCGCTGCCCCCGGCGGGAGTTTGAGGGCAGAGCCCTCATTATAAATCCGCCGGAGGCACTCACCCCGCCAAATACTGATTGATTACAAAAAGGAGGTCATCCCATGCCCGGACGCGGCGCATATCAGACCAAGCAGGGCGCACAGCTCCTTGATTACCTCAAAAGCCATGCGGGACGGCACATCACTGCCGCTGAGCTGATTCATGCCCTCGCCGAAAACGGCACCCCGATGGGCGCGGCGACCGTCTACCGGCGGCTCGAAAAGCTCGAAGCACAGGGGCTTGTCCGGCGCTTCGCCCTCGATGACCGCGGGAGCGCCTGCTGGCAGTACATCGACCCCGCTGCCCCCGCCGCCGACTGCCACGCGCATTTCCATCTGAAATGCACCGCCTGCGGGGAGCTCTATCACCTCGACTGCGACCATTTGCAGGAGATCGCTGCACATGTCGCTGAGGATCACGGCTTTGCCATCGACCCCTCGCGCACGGTCTTCTACGGCGTATGCGCAGACTGCACAGAGAAAAAGGAGAACAAATGAAACAGCATATCAGAAAAATCACAACCCTCTGCGGCACAGCGCTGCTCACATTCGGCGCCCTGACCGGCTGCGGCACGCCCGCACAGGATGACGGCAAGCTGAAAATTGTCACAACCGTCTATGCTTCCTATGACCTTGCAAAACAGCTCACTGCGGAATTCAGCACACCCGCCGAGGTCAAACTCCTGCTCACCCCGGGCGGCGAATCGCATTCCTATGAGCCGACGCCCTCCGATACCGCTGCGATCCAGAGCTGCGATCTCTTTGTCTATATCGGCGGCGCCTCCGAAAAATGGGCGGAGAAGATGATTGCATCCTCCCGCAACGACAAGGAAAACCTGCGCCTTTTCGACACTGTGGCGCTGCTCGGCGAGGAGGAAAGCGAGAGCATGCAGCCGGAGGAAGAGGAAGAAGAAGACGAATTTGACGAGCATATCTGGACAGCGCCGATGAACGCCGACAAAATGGCAGACGCGATGCGTAAAGCGATCGGGGCGCTCCTGCCCGAAGAATCGGCGAAATGCGATGCGGCATATGATGCGCTGCACAAAGAGCTCACTGCGCTGGACACGGAAGCCAAGGAGATCCGGGAGAATGCGAAAACCGACACGCTGATCTTTGCCGACCGCTTCCCGTTCCGCTATTTCACAGATGCCTACGGCTGGAAGTATGACGCTGCATTCTCCGGGTGCAGCAGCGACACCGACGCTTCCGCGGCAACGCTCTCCGCACTCATCACGAAGGTCAAGGATCAAAACATCGGCACGGTCTTCTATCTGGAGAATTCCTCGCAGAAGGTCTCCGATGCCGTCTGTGAAGCGACCGGCGCAAAGGCGGTTATGCTGCAATCCTGCAACAATGTCTCGCGGGAGGATTTCGACAGCGGCAAGCATTATCAGGACTTCATGCACGAGAATCTTGACGCGATCAGGGAGGCGGTCAGCTGATGGCATACATTACCTGCAAGGACATTACACTGCGCTATGAATCACTGACCGTGCAGGAGCATCTGAGCTTCACGGTCGAGAAGGGCGATTACCTCTGCATCGTCGGCGAAAACGGCTCGGGCAAATCGACGCTGATGAAATGCCTGCTCGGTCTGAAATCCGTAGACGGCGGCACACTGACCTTCGGCGACGGCTTAAAGCGCAATGAGATCGGCTATCTCCCGCAGCAGAGCCAGATCCAGCGCAGCTTCCCGGCATCGGTGCGGGAGGTCGTGCTCTCGGGCTGCCTGAACGGGCACGCGATTCATCCCTTTTACACAAAGGCGGACAAGGCACGCGCCGACGAACAGATGGCATGCCTGAACATCACGGCGCTTGCCGACCGCTGCTACCGGGAGCTCTCCGGCGGACAGCAGCAGCGCGTCCTGCTCGCACGGGCGCTCTGCGCGACCAAAAAGCTGCTCCTGCTCGATGAGCCGCTCACGGGTCTCGACCCGCTTGTCGCGGCGGAGCTTTACGGCATCCTGCGGCATATCCATGACGAGCACGGCATCACGGTCATCATGGTGACGCATGATGTGGAGTGCGCGGTGCGCCACGCAAAGACCATCCTGCACATCGGCAAAGATGAGAGCTTCTTCGGGAGCTGCGCCGACTACGAAAAGAGCGCCGTCGGCAGACGCTTCCTCGGCGAAAGCCTCAGCCCGGAGCACTGCGCAAACTGCGTCCACTACCACAGCGCTGACTGCGACTGCGAAGCACACCGCAGGGCAAGAGAGGAGGGCAGCGCATCATGACCGATCTTTCTGCGATTCTCACGCCGGAATTCGTTTCGACAGTGCTGCTGCCTGCGCTGATCGCGGGCATTGCCGTGAGCCTCTGCGCCTCGCTGCTCGGCGTGAGCCTTGTGCTGAAGCGCTGCTCGATGATCGGTGACGGTCTCTCGCATGTCGGCTACGGCACGCTCTGCATCGCGGTCGCGCTCGGCTGGGCGCCGATGCAGGTGACGATCCCGGTCGTCATTGTCTGTGCCTACATCCTCCTGCGGCTCTCCGAAAACAGCCGTCTCGGCGGCGACACGGCGATCGCACTCTTTTCGACCTCCGCACTCGCGCTCGGCATCCTCGTCTCCTCGAAGGCGAATCTCACGACCGATGTGAGCCACTACATGTTCGGCAGCATCCTTGCAATGACACACGGGGATGTCATTTTCAGCGTGATCCTGAGCATCTGCGTGCTGCTTGTCTATCTGCTCTTCTATGACAAGATCTTCGCGGTGACATTTGACGAGAATTTCGCCCGCGCAACGGGTCTCAATGTGCGGTTTTACAATCTGCTGATTGCCGTGCTGACTGCTGTGACGGTCGTGCTCGGCATGATGATGATGGGCGCACTGCTGATCTCAAGCCTGATGATCTTCCCGGCAGTGACGGCGATGAAGCTCTGCAAGCGCTTCCGCGGCGTTGTGACCGCGGCGGTGTTGATCTCGGTGAGCTGCTTCCTGCTGGGACTGTTTCTCTCGCTCTGGCTGGATACGGCAGTCGGTGCAAGCGTGATCCTCATGAATCTCGCGGTGTTTGCGGCCGCCTCGCTTTTGCAGATGCTCCGCAGGCAGTCAGGGAAGTGAACAATGCGCAATAACGGCGGTGCCGCATCTTCCGGGCACCGCCGTTTCAGCGTGTCGAATAAGCTCCGTAAAGCCAATGAACCTATAATTAAAGTTTCGGTCAAGCCTTTTCAAAGGCTTGCGAGAGTCCAGAGGCGAGCAGCCTCTGTGTCGCTTCGCTATGCAAGCATAGCTAACCGCAGCGGGCGAAATCCCCTGACTTTAGGAGCTCGGCAGGGGTGAATCTCAAAAAGCATCCTGCGGATGGTTTTTGAGAGAGGGACGCATGTTTGCTTTGCAAACTGCGCAGTTCCACAAAGTGGAACATGCGCCTGCGATAGAGGCTGCCCCTAGGCGAATCGCCCTGCGATTCGCGATCTCTGGAATTTATTGACAGACTGAAACGGCGGTGCCCCCATCTTCCGGGCACCGCCGTTATTCTTCTTCGTCATTTCTGAGCTTCCGCCCGCAGACGGGGCAGTAGTTCGCCTCTGTGAATTCATGCTCCATCACAAAGGATTTCTGCCGCTTCTCCACGCGGCAGCAGCGGATCTCCCGCCCGTCCGAGCAGTATTCGCACTGCGCCGGCGCCTTTTTCTTCGGGCTGCTGAATATGATGATCAGCAGCAGCAGGATCACCAGCAGGATGACCGCACAGACCAGCTTGTTGATGTCATGCTCTGTCAGATCATCCGCGGCGGCTGTCACAACGGTCGTGACGGCGGTTTCCAGCGGCTGCTCCTGCATCGGTGATCACTCCCTTCAAAGGCTTTTGCTCCGCCCCTCCGCGCTCTTGCAGAGGGGCGGTACGTTTGCTTATTTGAACTGCATCTTTGCTGCGGTCAGCGTGTTGCGCATGAGAATTGCGCGGGTCATCGGGCCGACGCCGCCCGGCACCGGCGTGATCGCGGATGCCTTCTTTGCGACCTCATCGTAGCAGACATCGCCGCAGAGCTTGCCCTCTGCATTGCGGTTCATGCCGACGTCGATGACGACAGCGTCCTCCTTCACCATATCCGCGGTGACAAAGCCCGCCCTGCCGACTGCCGCGACGAGAATATCCGCCTGACGGGTCTGCGCGGCGAGATCCTTCGTGCGCGAATGGCAGACGGTGACGGTGCCGTTTCTGTGCAGCAGCAGCATTGCCATCGGCTTGCCGACGATGTTGCTTCTGCCGATGACGACGCAGTGCTTGCCCGCGATCTCAATGTTCATCGCGTCGAGCATCTCAATGACGCCCGCCGGTGTGCAGGGCAGGAAGTTGAAGTCGCCGATCATGATATGACCGACATTCTCCGGATGGAATGCGTCCACATCCTTCGCGGGAGAGATCGCATGCAGGATCGTCTGCTCGCAGATCTGCTTCGGGAGCGGGAGCTGCACGAGAATGCCGTTCACGGTCGGGTCGCTGTTGAGCTTGTCCACGAGCTCTAAAAGCTCCGCCTCGGTCGTCTCCTCCGGCAGTGCATACTCATAGGATGCAAAGCCGCACTCTGCGCAGTCCTTCTCCTTGTTGGAGACATAGACGCGGGATGCGGGGTTATTGCCGACGAGCACAACTGCAAGCCCCGGCTTTGCGCCCTTTGCCTTCAGTGCCTCAACCTCTTCGCGCACCTGCGCCTTGACATCTGCCGCAATCTTCTTTCCGTCGATAATCTGTGCCATAATCAAATATCCTCCTTACAATCATTTGTGATCACTGATCGCTGTACGGCGTATCGGAAACGCCCTTTTTCCGCAGTCTCCCGACCATGCGGTCGAGTGCGCAGCGCCAGAATCTGCGGAACAGCCTTGTTTCACCGAAATGCTTTACCAGATGCGGGCTCACTGCGTAATAGCAGCGGATGAACGCACGCCCGCATGCGCTTTCCGCAAGGGTATTGTCGCGGAAACGCCGGAGCGTCCACACCTCGGGGCAGTCATAGGAGCCGTAAACGCAGGTCGCGATGTAGCAGGCGCCGGCGGTGTCCGGCGGGGGCGATTCCATCTGCTGATCCTCCGGCAGCACGCGCCGCGGGAAGGCATCCATCGAGAGCTGAATGACCGGCGGGAGATGCACCTGCATCAGACCGTCACAGTCTGCGAAGGCTCTGTTGCCGATGCGCTCCACACTGTCCGGGATCGTCACCTCCGAGAGCCCGGTGCAGCCAAAGAAGGCGTAGTCGCCGATACGCTCAAGATGCTGCGGAAGCTCCAGCGATTCCAGTGCCTCGCATTCATTGAACGCGAAATTGTCGATTTCGCGCAGGCTCTCCGGGAACACGACCTTCCGAAGCTGCGGACAGTGCGCAAAGGCACGCTGCCCGATCGAAGTGATGCCCTCCGGGATCCGCACGCTCGTGATGCCCGCGCTGAATTCAAAGGCGCCCTCTCCGATCACGGTCACACCCGCCGGTATCTCCACATCCGGCGAGGGGCCGTTATACTTTGTCAGCACGCCGGCACGCACCTCGAAATCAAGCGTGCCGCTCAAAATCGTGACATTGCCCGCCTGAATGTGGTTTGTCACACTGACATTGCGGATCGCCTTCTCTACGACAAATGCGCTGCCGCAGTATTCGCAGATCATTGCGTCCCTGTCGCTGTCCACTTGCAGCTCAGCGCCGCAGTTCGTGCATTTTGCATTCACAATCGCCATGTCTGCACCTCCAAAAACTTATGTGTCTGCATCCTCAGACGCCCCTGCATCGGTCGGCGCTTCTGCCTCTGCTGCTTCCGTCTCTGCCTGCACCTGTTCTGCGGCAAGGTCGGCTGCATCCTCTGCGTCCAGCAGCGTATGCGTGGTTTCCGCGGCATCCGCATCGCCCTCAGGGAGCTTCTTGCCGCGTTTCTCTGCCCATTCCTTCTCGCGGGCATCCGCCTCCTCGAGCAGTGCCTTCGATTCGGCAGTGTCGCAGTAGAGCTTATAATCGCCGCCCATTCTTGCGACGCGGCTGAACCCGACGCAGAGCAGCACGATGCCGACTGCCACGCAGATCAGCGCGACCGCCTGTGAGACCTTCACGGTGCCGATATAGAGGCTGTCCGTGCGGAGACCCTCGATGAAGAATCTGCCCGCGCCGTACCAGACGATATACATGAGGAAGATCTGTCCGTCGAATTTGCGGAATTTCTTTGAAATGATGTGCAGCAAAATGAAGCCCAGCAGGCACCACACCGACTCATAGAAGAAGCAGGGGTGCACAGGTCTGTCCGGCACAACGGAGCCGTCGGCGTAATTCTGCGCGATCCACGACTGGATATGCCCGCTCGACATGCCGAGGAGACCGTCTGTGTTGCCGCCGAATGCCTCATGATTCGTGAAATTGCCCCAGCGGCCGATGCACTGCCCGATCAGGAAGCCGAGCGACACCACATCGAACATCGGGAGCAGACGCACCTTGCGCAGTTTGCAGACGATCGAGCCGACCAGCAGTGCGCCGATGACGCCGCCGTAGATCGCGAGACCGCCGCTGCGGATGTTGATGATGGATTTCCAGTCGCCGCTGTATTCCGACCAGTGAAATGCGACATAGTAGATGCGCGCACCGATGATGCCGCCGATGACGCCGCCGATGACGCCGTCGATTGCGCGGTCGGAGTCGATGCCGAAGCTGCGCATCCGCGAGAAGGCGTAGATCATGGCGAGCAGCATGCCGAGCGTGATGATCACGCCGTACCATGTGACAGACGCACCGAAGACGGTGAACGCCGTGCTGTCAACATGCAGGTCGATGCCGAGCCGCGGGAAAACGATCTCATTGTCGCTGAGTCCGCTCAGCGGGAGATCCTGGAGCATTGCGAGGATCATGATACCAGTTCCTTTCTCTTGTGAATGGGGCGCGGGGTCATGCCGGTTCGATGACGGCGAGCGTCATGCGGTCGGGGCGCAGGAGCGCAGCCATGCAGGCTTCTGCATCCTGTAAGGTGATCTGCCGCAGCAGCCGGAGCCGCAGATCATGTGCGGAGAGCCCGGCGGCGGCTGCCTGCATCATGGCATCCGCCATTGCGGGCGGGCTGTTCCGGCTGATGAGCAGGTCGCCGTAGCCGCAGCGGCGGAGCGTACCGAAGCGTTTTGCGTCGAGCCCCTGCTGCCTTGCAGTTTCTATTTCACGGAGCAGCGCATCTGTGACCGCCTGCGGGTCATCGGATTCGCCCTCCAGAAAGAGCGTGAACCAGCCGTCGCCGGCAGAGCAGTCTACCGAGAGCGCGTCGGTGAGCAGCCCCTCGGAGAGCATCTGCTCCGTGAAGGGCGATGCACTGCCTGCGATCAGCTCCAGCGCGAGCGTGCCGAGCAGCACGGTGCGTTCGAGCGCATCTCCCGTGACCGGCGGGCACTTGAAGCCGACCGCGAAAAGCGGCTTCCCGACGGACATCTTCCGGCTGAGGAAGCTGTGCGCGACCGTCTCCGGCTCCTCCGGCATCAGCGTCTCGGCCTGCATCGGCGGCGCACCCGCAAACAGGCGTTCCGCGGTCTCGCAGACCGTCTCCGCGTGCAGGTCTCCCGCGCAGCAGAGGATCATATTCTGCGGGCGGTAGAAGCTCTCCCAGCTTCTGTGCAGGATTTCCGGCGTGATCTGCCGGATGCTCTCATGCGTCCCGACGGCGTCAAAGCGCACGGGATGCGTGTGATACAGCCCTTCAAGCAGCGTGAAGAACAGACGGTCATCGGGGTCATCCAGCGCCTCATCGAGCTCCTGCGCAATGATGCTGCGCTCATTCTCAACGCTCTCCGCCGCGAAATAGGGGCGCTGCACGAAATCCAGCAGCAGCGCGAGCGCTTCGGGGAAGTGCTCTGCCGTGCGGAAGTGATAGACTGTGCGGTCAAACTCCGTGTAGGCATTGCTTGCCGCACCGAGCGCCGCAAACTGATAGTCCACATCGCCGTCTTCATTCTTGAAGAGCTGATGCTCCAGAAAATGCGCCGTGCCGGGCGGAAGTGCAACCAGCCTGCCGCCGCTGCGGTATTGCAGATGCGCGGAGCCGAAGCGTGTGCCGAGCTGCGCGCAGGCGGTGCCGAAGCCCTGCATCTCCGCGGTGCAGACGGTGAGCCCGCAGCCGAGCCGGACGGTGCTGCATTTCGGTTCTGCCGTCATGAGACCGCCCCCTCTCTCAGCGTACCGCGCAGCACACAGACCGTGCCGAGCCGGAGCTGCTTCGCGGCATCCGTCAGCATCTCCCGCGTGATCTGCTGCACGGCATCCCGGCGCGCTGCGGCAGTGCGGTCATCGCCGTAAAGCGTGTGCCGCATGCAGGCAGCCGCGATGCCCCCGGTCGAATCGGCGCCGACTGCATCCTGATAGGCAAGCCAGCGCTTTGCCTCCTCAAGCAGTGCATCCGGGAAGTCTCCGCGCCGGATCGCCGCGATCTCCGCCTCAATGCCGCGCTGCGCCGCCTCAATCTGATCCGTGCGCACGCCGAGATCGACCGTCAGGGACGATTTCAGCAGCGAGACAGACGAGGTGCAGTAATAGCAGAGACCCAGCTTTTCGCGCAGGTCGCGGAAGAGCAGAGCGTTCGGGGCTGTGCCGAGGACTGCATTCAGCAGACGTGCGGTGTCCTGCGGGATGCTGTCATATTGATAGACGGCGCAGAGCTTGCTCTGTACCGCATCGGTGTCTTCCGTATAAAACTGCGGCGCGGGCTTTTTCCTGCCCGGCGCTGCAAGCTGCGGGAACGGAACTGCGGTTTTCCGCTCCGCAAAGAGCCGCGTGAGCATCTCCCCCGCCGCAGGCAGCTCCCGCGGCGAAACGCAGACCGCATCCACGGCGGTGTGCAGCATCATATCCCGCCAGACAGCATATGCTGCCTGCGGTGTGATCTGATCTGCTGCGGCACGGGTGCCGCAGGGCGGCAGCGCAGCGGGCTCCCCGGCATACGCCAGCTCTGCCGCCTTTTGCAGCAAAAAGCTCCGCTTGTCGTTCTGCTCGCAGTCGATGTCATCGAGCAGATTCTGCATGCAGAGGCGGAATTCCTCCGCATCAAAGGCGCCGTTTTCGGCGTTCGGATCATGCAGGCAGTCATAGACGAGAGCGAGCATTTCCGCCGTGACAGCCGTGCCGTCGGGCGAAAAGCTGTCATCGAGCCACTCCGCCGAAACAGTCAGCATGAGCGCATCGCCGCAGGATGTGAGATGCGCTGTGAGATCGGCGGCATAGAGCGCATCCAGCTGCTCCGTGAGATCTGCACGCGAGGGGCAGCGCTTTGTGCTCGCGGTCAGCAGATCGCAGAGCAGCGCATAGCAGGGCGACAGTTCCGCCGTCCGTTTTTCCGCGGGGATGAGAAAATTGAGCTCCAGCAGGCAGCTTCGGAATTTCGCATCGGTACACGCCGTGCAGCACACGCCCGGCGCGATTTCTTCTCTTTTCACAGCATCCCCTCCTTCCGCAGCAGAATATAGCAATACACTTTATTATAGCACAGATGGCGGAAAAATGCAATGGCTGAAACATAGAAACAGGCGGGCAGTGTGCGCATTGTTTCGTATGAAAATGCCCTGACACTCGTCTGAGCATCAGGGCATGCATAGATATGATTCATTTCACTGCACGGATGCGGTCGTGCTGTACCGTGACGGAATAAAGGATCGGCTCCACGGCAGGCTGCTGCTCCAGTCCAAGTCCCGTGAACTGCATCAGGAACACCGACTCAGGCACCTGTATGAGATGCATGCAGGCAAGCGTCCCGACCGGCTCCGCCTGCCACCACGCCGTCACTGCGGGAGAATGTCCGTGGTAGCTGTATGTCACCTCCGGAATGCTGCGCATCGGGATCGCGGCGGAGAAATAGCGCCGGAGCTCAGAGCCCGTCAGCGAGCGGATGCGGATCTTCTCCGTCACGGGGAGCTGCATCACGGTCAGGCGCACATTTCCGTTTCCGACGAAGATCGCGTTGCCGTTCTGCCGCTTCAGGAGACGGTATTCCCGCGGCACGGAAAATTCCAGTGCGCCGCCGCAGCAGGACGCCCGCTTCGGCAGCAGTGTCACGGAAAAGCGTTCGTATTTCGAGCGCTTTCGCTCTGCGAGATATGCCCGCAGCTTCCGCACGCCGAGTGCCGTCAGAACCGTCAGCAGTGTCAGCCCGAGCATCCACGAAAGCGCTGTGCCGGTGATCTCATAAGCTGTCGCTGTCAGCATAAGGCTCTGCCTCCTTCCGGGTTGACTCAGCCGCCGTAGGTCGTGACGATAAAGCCGTCGATGTTATTGCCGGAGATTTCCCACATGCCCTCGTTCGGCACCGGCACCATCGTGTCTCCGCCCGAATCTGCGGGAACATAGTAGATCTTGTAGGTGTCGGCATCGGTCGTATAGGTCAGCATATTCTTGCCGAAGACATAGGTATCCCGCAGCATCGTGAGATACTCCTCCAGGCAGAGGTCATTCTCCGCGATGTATTTCGCATGCGGCAGACCGACATAGCGGATCGCGGTAAAGGTGCCGCGCTCGCCGGTCAGATCGGTCTTGCCGTCGGGGTAGCGGAGGATAAAGCCGTAATCCGCCATATGGTCAAAGAGCCACGAATAGGGCTTTGTGTTCGAGATATAGGAATAGCCGCCTGCCGCCAGCTTCAGGTGCAGCTGAATGTCGAGCGCGGTCGCGGATTCCGGATTGCTTTTCTCCTTGCCTGTCTCAAGATAGCCGTAATTGAACATGATCTCGGTGTTGTCCGTCTCAGTGATATAGGCGCGCATCAGGCGGTTGAATTCCGAGAGCGCAGTCTTGTTGAGCGTTGTGTGGCCGGAATAGGAGACCTCGTAATCGGGGCGGTCCTGCGAATAATAGACCTGCTCCAGGTCGAGATCCTCCTTTGTGAGCGTGCTCGGGTTGCTGCTGTTGACCAGCACCAGCTTGCCCTTGTGGACAGCGTCGGCGAGCATCGTCACATACTGATAATCGCTCGGGAGCGCTGCTGCGGCAGAGGATTCCGGCGTCAGCACGGAAGATGCCGAAGCGGAATCTGCGCCGGCGGAAACAGCCGCACCGGGCTCAGAGGATGCGCCCGAAGATGCCGCGCCGCTGCTGCCGGCAGCGGCGCTGCCAGGCGACTTCGGATCGGTCAGCGAGGAATTGTCCTTCTCTTCCCCGCAGCCGCGCATGCACGAGCCGAGCAGGAAGATCAGCACCAGCAGGACGGCAGCCGCGACCGTGATGCGGTCCCAGCGGATTCTGCGTCGTTTTGCCATGAAAAAGTCTCCTTTATTTCTTCTGAAAAAGGCACAGTCTCACGCAGAGTGAGACTGTGCAGAATGATACATTTCTGTATGCAGATCAGGTCTCTGCGGGTGCGCCTGCCTCAGCGAGGTTATCCTGCGCCTCAGCGGCGGCTGCTGCGACCTCAGCCTGCAGTGCTGCGAGCTGGTCGTCGGTCGAAGCCTCGGGCATCATGCCCATCTCGGTCATCAGGCGCTCCAGCTCGGTATCGACCTTTGCGCTGCGCTCGAGCTCCTCGAAGGTTGCAACCTCCTCGGGCTTGCCTGCGCCGAGGATCTCGCTGAATGCAGCTGCTTCTGCTTCCTTGCGCTCGATGCGCTCCTCCATTCTTGCGAGCTTATCAAAGCTGCTGGAGGTGTCGATGCCGCCCATAGACTGCGCGAGCTCTCTCTGGGTATCTGCCATCTGGGAGCGTGCGATCAGCATTGCCTCGCGGGACTTTGCCTCCTGCATCTTCGCCTTCAGAGCCTCGACCTGCGAACGGATCGCCTCAGTCTGGTTCGAAATGGTCTCATACATTTCGCGGTAGTTGGCGACATCCTCATCCGCCTTCACCTTGCTGGCGAGTGCCTTCTTTGCAAGCTCGGTATCGCCTGCCTTCAGCGCTGCCTTTGCGCGTGCCTCCCAGCTTGCGGAGACTGCGCATGCGTTGCGGTACTGCTTCTCAACCATACGCTCGCTGGCAACAGCCTTGCCGAGTGCCTGCGTGGACTTGGTGAGCTCCTTCTGCATATCGAGAATGATCTGCTTTACGAGCTTTTCCGGATCCTCCGCCTTGTCGAGCATATCATTGATATTCGCCTTGAAAATATCGCTGATTCTGGAGAAAATACCCATCTCTGAACCCTCCTGTTATGTGTTTTTCGGGATGTGATTTTCAGCGCTCCGGACCGTTCTTCATTCATCCGGCGCTGCTTACTCCCATTATAGCAAAGTTTTTTGATTTTGTCAAGCGGAAACTGTTGATTTTCATGAAAAGCAAAGAAATGGAAATTCCGCCGGTTCCGGTGCTCATTCTGCGCCCGGCACGCACGCCTTTCTGACCAGCGCTGCGAGGTCTGCGGGGAGATTGTTGGCATCATCCCACTCATTGCCGAACTCAGCGGCAATGCTGCGATACTCCGCATAAAGCGGCGATGCCTTGTACTGTGCGATCAGCAGCGGGAGCGCTTCGCCGGTGCGTTCCGCCCTTGCAATCGCCTGACAGAGCGCGATGTTGACCTCTTTGCGCGAGCCGACGCATTCAAACGGCTTGTTCGGCAGCGCACCGCAGAGTTCCTGCAAAACCGGCGCCATATCCGCCAGATTCAGAATATCGGAAGAAAGCAGCCGCGTGATCTCCGCAAAGGAAAGGAACGGCGAGAGGATCACGGCGACAAACAGGCATTTTGCGCAGTGCCCGCACCATTTATCCGCCTTTGCGCCGGCATTGCAGCTGCGGAAGATCTCGTGATAGGCAGTCGGGAGCGAGGCGAAATACCGTGCGATCTGATACTCCGTCAGCGGTCTGAGCAGCGAGAAATACTGCACGCCGCAGCGGAGATATGCTTTCTCGTATTCCGCGAAATCGCACTCAAACTGATAGCTCTTGGAGTACTGATGATTGACCTCTGCCTCAGAAACCGTCGATTCGCTCGCAGAGGATTCGTTTGAAAGCACGACCGTTTTCAGCCCGTTGAGATAGGCTGTCAGCACCGCCGAGAACGCAACAATCGCCGAGAACGGCGTGTGCCCGTTGAGGAAGCCCTCCTTGTTGAGCCGCAGCATATTGGGGTCAAGCGTGCGCTTCGGCTCCAGAATGCGCGCTTTCGGGATGCCCGCGAGAACCGCCGCCTTCTCCGAGGAATCGCGGTGATTGATCTGATAGGCGTACGCATCGGCGAGCTGCTCCTTCAGCAGATTCAGCGTGACGATCGAATCCTTGCCGCCGCCGACCGGGATCAGCAGCCCGGAGAGCGGCTTTTCTGCCGCCCCGTCCGCCATCGTGCCGCATTCACCGGTGATCTGCATGAAGCTGTCAAAATCCGTCTCTATGCCGTTGCGGTAGAAGAATTCGCCGAGCCCGCCGAAATAGAGCTGCTTCCACCATGCAGTCTGCTCCGGCGTGAGCCCCGCAAAGCGCAGCACGACCGTCGGCGAGCAAGTGATCTTCCAGTAGGAGACCAGCTCCGTGAGTCCCAGAGAATAGATCAGCCGCAGCAGCGCGGGGTCTCTGTGATCCGGCACTTCCCGGCAGGGGATCCGCCAGACCGGACGGAACCGGCTCAGCCCCTCGATCTCGAAGTCATAGGTGATCTGCAAAACATGCGTCCCGGCAGACATGGCAAAGCCGTGATAGATAAATCTCGGATATTTCTCACGCAGTTCGGTAAATGTCATAGCAATGCTCCGTTCTATATGGATGAATGCGCAGCCCGCACGGAACTGCGCATTCTTTGCGTTTTCTGCTTATTTCGCCCTGACCGCCTCGCGGACGACCTCTGCGATGTGCTCCGCCGAGAGACCGAACTCCTTGAGAAGATCGAGCGCCGGGCCGGAATGCCCGAAGGTGTCATTCACGCCGACTCTGCGCACCGGCACCGGGCAGCCCTCGCAGACTGCTTCCGCGACTGCCGAGCCGAGACCGCCGATGATGCTGTGCTCCTCCGCGGTGACGATCGTGCCGCACTCCGCAGCAGCCTTCAGGATCAGCTCCCTGTCGAGCGGCTTGATCGTGTGGATATTGATGACGCGCACAGAGATGCCCTCTGCGGCAAGCGTCTCCGCAGCGGTCAGCGCTTCGTTGACCATGAGACCCGTCGCGACAACGGCAGCGTCCTTGCCCTCGCGGAGCGTCACGCCCTTGCCGATCTCGAACTTATAGGTTGCAGGATCGTTGATGACCGGGACTGCCAGTCTGCCGAAGCGGCAGTAAACAGGGCCGTCATGCTGAATCGCAGCCTCAACAGCCGCCTTTGCCTCGGTGTCATCCGCAGGGTTCAGCACGACCATGCCCGGGATGGTGCGCATGAGCGCGAGATCCTCGCAGCACTGGTGAGTTGCACCGTCCTCGCCGACGGAAATGCCGGCATGCGTTGCGCCGATCTTGACATTCAGATGCGGGTAGCCGATCGAATTGCGCACGATCTCGTAGGCTCTGCCTGCCGCGAACATCGCAAACGATGACGCAAACGGGATCATGCCCGCTGCCGCGAGACCTGCCGCAACGCCCATCATGTTTGCCTCGGCGATGCCGCAGTCATAGAAGCGGTCGGGATATGCTTTCTTGAAGATGCCGGTTTTTGTCGCGGCAGCAAGGTCGGCATCGAGCACGACCAGATTCGGATATTTCTCCGCAAGGGCGGTCAGCGCTTCGCCGTAGCTCTCGCGTGTCGCCTTCTTGATCACATCGCTCATGCCTGCCCCTCCAATCTCTCGAGCTCGGCGGTCAGCTCCGCCATTGCCTTCTCATACTGCTCGGCGTTCGGCGCGGTGCCGTGCCAGCCGACCTGGTTCTCCATGAAGGAGACGCCCTTGCCCTTTGTGGAATGCTGAATGATCGCGACCGGCTGCATCGTGATGCGCTCTGCCTCACGGAATGCGCGGTCGATGTCGTCGAAGTCATGTGCATCCATCTCGATCACATGCCAGCCGAACGCACGGAACTTATCCGGGATCGGCTCCGGCGAGCAGACCTCTGTGATCTTGCCGTCGATCTGGAGCCCGTTGTTGTCCACGATCGCGATGAGATTGTCGAGACCGTAGTGCCCCGCGAACATTGCAGCCTCCCAGACCTGACCCTCCTCGATCTCACCGTCGCCGAGGATGGTATAGACGCGGTAGCAGTCGGCTCTGTGCTTGCCTGCGAGCGCCATGCCGCATGCTGCGGAGATGCCCTGACCGAGCGAACCGGAGCTCATGTCAACACCGGGGATGGTGATGCAGGGGTGACCCTGCAATCTTGCGCCGATGTGACGGAGCGTCTTCATCTCGTCCATCGGGAAGAAGCCGCGCTCTGCAAGGGTCGCATAGAGCGCCGGTGCAGTGTGTCCCTTCGAGAGCACAAGGCGGTCGCGGTCGGCGTAGTCGGGATTATCGGGATAAACATGCATTCTCGTGAAATAGAGATAGGTGAGCAGATCCGCGATGGAGAGCGACCCGCCCGGGTGACCGGACTTTGCGTTGTAGACGCCCTCGATGATGCCCATACGGACATGGCATGCGTGGATCTGAAGCTGTTTTTTCAGCGTTGCATCCATATGTGTACCTGTTCCTTTCTGCCGCGGAGACCCGCCGGCACATATCTTGTTTTATTATAACATATCGCAGCAGAAAATGCAATGGCTCAGCCTGAAAATTTACGATACCTGCCCGGAGAAACGAAAAAGCCGCCCGGGAAAGGCGGCTTTCAGCTTATTGATCATGTGTCTCCGACGGATCTATAATGAGGGCTCCGCCCTCAAACTCCTGCCGGGGACAGCGGTCCCCGGACCCCGTTGTGATGCGATAACGGATTCTGAACGTGTGCAGTGCGGAGAGCCTTCCGCGTGAAACTCACCGGAGATACATCCTTTCCGGCAGCATAGAAAAAGCCGCCCGGGAAAGGCGGCTTTTCTGTACGGATCGCGGATAATTACTGTTCCCTCTTTCTCATCACGACTGCACCTGCGGCAGCAGCGGCAGCAACGCCTGCAAGCGCAACAGCCGGGAACGCATCGCCGGTCTTTGCGGGGGCAGCAGTGGTTGCCTTGCCGGTGGTGGTGGTTGCCTTTGCGGTGGTAGTGGTTGCCTTTGCGGTGGTGGTCGTCGCAGCAGCAGCTGTGGTGGTCGCGGCAGCGGACGTGGTGGTCGCGGCAGCAGTCTCAGACTGTGCAGCAGCCGTCTCGGAAGTCGTCGTCTCAGGTGCCTCGGTTTCAGTTGTTGTGGTAACCGTGGTCTCAGCGCCGGCGGGTGCCTCGTCTGCAAAGGCGTTCATCGCGCCTGCCGTGGTGAGCACTGCGATCGAAGCGAGTGCTGCAAGGATGGATACTGTCTTCTTTTTCATTTCAAATCTTCCTTTCGTCAGTCAGAATGTAGTCATTTAGGGAGGATGGTTTCCCCATGACACATGATACCACTTTGCGCCCCGGAAGTCAATTACAAAAGTATGAAAATCCTGTCACAATCCAGTAAATTTACGCGTATTTTCTTACAAATTGCGGCGCAGAGCTGCCGCGGTCACATGGAAACAGCACCCTGAAAGCAGTGCCTCTCCCTATACGGCAGAAGTCTATGCACTCTGTTATCTGATTCCCCTTACAATTCTCGATCTTGTATTTGCAATACACGGAAAAAGCAAAAATGAATCCTTTTCGCCCGCGCAGGGAAGCTCCCCGCACGGGCTTTTGCTTTGTTCTACAAAAAGTCGTCTTTTTTTCGCGTTCCTTTTTACGGAATTTCACAGCCCGAACCCCTTGCCTTTTTTCGGAAAATCGGGTATAATAAATATGTATGCGTATCACGAACAAAGGGGAGGTCCTGATTTTTTATGTATTCCGCGTTTATCCTGTTCGACAAGGTGCTGAAAGGCACCGAAAAAATGAACGGCACGCAGATCGTCTCAATGACAGTGATCGGTCTGCTGGTTGTCTTTTCAGCTCTGCTGCTGCTGGTGCTCTTCCTGGCCTGCTCAGGCAGCATCTTCAGGAAGGTTCAGCCGGGCAAGAAGCAGCCCGCACCGCAGAAGAAGGCGCCCGCACCCGCGAAGCCTCAGCAAAAGCCCGCGCCGAAGGCAGCACCCGCAGCCCCCGCGGCAAAGGCGGCAGCATCCGCAGAGGATGACAGCGAGGTCGTTGCGGTCATCATGGCGGCAATCGCAGCAATGAGCGCTGCGGACGGCAAGCAGTATGCCGTGCGCTCCGTACGTCAGGTCACGCGCGGCGGCTCCGGGCGTTCGATCTGGGCACAGGCAGGTCTCAGCGATCTGACGCGCCCCTTCTGACAGCAAACTGATACTTTCAAGAATTGAGGATATACATTTATGGGTGAAATACTTGACTTTCTGACGAACACAGTCGGCGGTCTCTGGAACGACAGCGGTCTGAACGCGCTGTTCTCCTCCGGCGGCTGGAAGAATCTCATCATGATTCTCATCTCGTTCGTATTTATGTATCTTGCGATTGCAAAGGGCTTTGAGCCCCTGCTGCTCCTGCCGATCTCCTTCGGCATGCTGCTGACGAATCTTCCGATGGCTGAAATGTATCACCCGGAGCTCTGGGTGCTCGTGGACGGCCATGTGGACTACGGAACGGTGCTGCGGGAAGGCGGCCTGCTCGACATACTATATCTAGGCGTCAAGCTCCAGCTTTATCCCCCGCTCATCTTCCTCGGCATCGGCTGCATGACCGACTTCTCCCCGCTGATTGCAAACCCCAAGAGCTTCCTGCTCGGCGCGGCTGCACAGGGCGGCATCTTCTTCACATTCATCGTTGCGGGTCTTCTCGGCTTCACGGCTGCTGAGGCAGGCTCCATCGCGATCATCGGCGGTGCAGACGGCCCGACGGCGATCTATGTTTCGACCAGACTGCTCACCGGCGACGGTGCCATCACAACGGGCAACATCGCGCTGGCTGCATATACATACATGGCGCTCGTTCCGATCATCCAGCCCCCGATCATGCGCTTCATGACCAGCAAGAAGGAGCGCTCCGTCAAGATGGAACAGCTCCGCACGGTCTCCAAGACCGAGCGCATCATCTTCCCGATCGCGGTCACGATCATCGTGTCGCTGCTGGTTCCCTCCGCAGCACCGCTCGTCGGCATGCTGATGTTCGGCAACCTGCTCAAGGAATCCGGCGTTGCGGCAAGACTCATCGACACCGCACAGAATGCCCTCATGAACATCATCACGATCTTCCTCGGCATCTCCGTCGGTGCAACGACCACCGCAAACCAGATCTTCAGCCTGAAGTTCCTGGGCGTCATGTTCCTCGGCGTCTGCGCATTCTCGCTCGGCACGGCAAGCGGCCTGGTGCTCGGCAAGATCATGTATAGGGTCACGGGCGGCAAGGTCAATCCGCTGATCGGCTCCGCGGGCGTGTCGGCTGTCCCGATGGCAGCGCGTATCTCGCAGAAGGTCGGTGCGGAGACAGACCCGACAAACTTCCTGCTGATGCACGCGATGGGACCGAATGTCGCGGGCGTCATCGGCTCCGCAGTTGCAGCGGGCGTGCTGCTCTCCGTCATCGGCGGATAAACAGCCCCGTTATTTGGATATAGAAACAGACCGGAAACAGGATACAATGCCAGTTTCCGGTCTTTTTTTCACAGCATCTGCGCGCAAAACAGCGTCCCGCAAGCTGAACGAAAAAATTTTTTGAAATTCTCTGTAATACTTTCCCGTTTCAGTTGTCAAATAAACAGAAGGGGGTGAAAACACGATGGATCAGGCATTCGATGAGATCTACAAAGCCTATGCACAGGATGTTTACCGCTTTGCGCTCCGGCTCTCGGGGAGCGAATCGCTCGCAGAGGATATTTTGCAGGATACCATGCTCAAGGCAATCACATCCATCGACAGCTTCAAGGGCGGCTGCTCCATGAAAACATGGCTCTGCACCATCGCCCGCAATGAATATCTCAATCATGTGAAGCGCATGGATAACCGCGGTCTTCCGCTTGACGCCGCGCGCGAGGCGTCCGGGGATGACGACCCGTTCTCAATGGCCGAGAACGCGGAGCTTGCCGTGCAGATCCACCGTGTTCTGCACCGTCTGGAAGAGCCCTACCGCGAGGTCTTCTCGCTGAGGGTGTTTGCCGAGCTGAAATATGATGACATCGGCAGCATCTTCGGGCAGAGCGCGAACTGGGCAAGCGTCACCTATTTCCGAGCGAAGAAAAAGCTCATTGCCATGCTGAAAGAGGAGGGAATATTATGAAAGATATGAAGATCACATGCAGCATCGTTGAAGATCTGCTCCCGGCATACACAGAGGGACTGTGCAGCGAGGAGACCGCAGCGGCGGTCAAAGCACATCTCGCCGAATGCGCGGACTGCGCAGCGCTTGCAAAGCAGATGCCCCTGCCGGACGAAAAAACCGACAAGGCATCTGTGCCGAGCGAGAAAAAGGCATTCAGGAAGGTCAACCGCAAGATCCGCAGGTCGAAGATGCTGAACCGCATTCTCGGCGGCATCATCACCGCAGCCGTGCTTGTGCTCTGTGTGCTGTCGCTCGGGCAGATTCGACCCAACGGCGACCTCCCGAACTTTGACACGCTGCGCTTCTCGATTGAGACAAAGCGGCTGACAAAGCTGCTCACAGACGGTAAATATGACGAGTATCTCGAGAAGGTCGGCCCCGATATCGGACATGCGTTTGACAAGAACGCCTATTTCGCAGGGCAGGAGAACATTGATGCCTTCTACACAAAGCTCAACGCGGAAATCAAAGCGCGCTATGAAGCGGCATACGGCAATACAAAAGTGAAAAGCATCCGCACGCGCGATGTCGGACAGTATCAGATGATCGGCGAATTAGCACCGGCCGTCTGCGGCAATGTCGAGGTCACCTATGAGGACGGCAGAATGCTGGAGCTGTTCTATGTCTCGCAGGATATCGGGCAGTATGCCTGCGTTATGAGCGGATGGTCGGATTGGGGCAAGGTTGACGAATCGCCGGAGACGGCATTTGCAATGTGCATGGATTACCGCTATGATCTGCACATGGATGACAGGAACATCCGGCAGCGCATGCTCGTGCATGAAGGCGAGATGAAGGATCAGACCGCGCATATGGCAGTCTTTCTCTTCCGCGATAATCTCAGAGAGACTGTGAACGAGCGCATCAAGGAGTTTTACCGCCATGACGGCTTTGCCGTGACAGACTGCGTCTATTCCGAGGTGCGCTGGGATCCTGAAAAGGAGATGACCTATTTCATCGCGACCCTCACCGCAAAGGACAAAGAGGGCACCGCGGTCATGCAGACCCGCATCTATGACAGCTATGACGGCTGGCTCATCCCCGAGCCGAACAGCGCTGAGGTCTGGGAGCAGGGCTGCACGCCCGCGCTCGCTGAAGCACTGAAGCATTTCTTCAGCTGAGCGACGGCAGCCGCTTCTGAACACACACAGCCCCCGGTACAATCACCGTACCGGGGGCTGAAAGTTTATAAATTCCAAAGATCGCGAATCGCATGGCGATTCGCCCAGGGGCGCCCTCTATCGCAGGGCGCCCCTCTCTCAAAAACCATCCACTGGATGCTTTTTGAGATTCACCCCTGCCGAGCTCCTAAAGTCAGGGAATTCCGCCCGTTGCGACGGGCGGCGGGGGCGCTGCCCCTCGACCCTGCAAGCCTTTGAAAAGGCTTGACCGAAACTTTAATCATAGAATCGGCAGCTTTCAGAATCACTGCACAGCGATACCGCTTATTCCTCCATCGCCGCAACAAGGCTGCGCAGACGGATCTTCGCCGCGCCGAGGTTGTTGATCTCATCAATCTTGAGCTGCGTGTAGAGCTTGCCCTTCGCTTCGAGAATCGACCGCACCTCATCCGTCGTCACGGCGTCGATGCCGCAGCCGAACGACACCAGCTGTACGAGCTGCATATCCGGCTGTGTCGCGACATATTCCGCGGCGCGGTACAGGCGGGAATGATATGTCCACTGATTGAGCACGCCGAGCTTGCCGACATGTCCGAGCGCAGAGACCGAATCCTCGCTGACGACCGCCATGCCGAGGCTCGTGATCAGCTTGTGAATGCCGTGGTTGATCTCCGGGTCGATGTGATAGGGGCGCCCCGCAAGGACGATGATCTTCTTACCCTTTGCACGCGCCTCCGCAATGATGCGCTGTGCCTCCTCCGCGGTATCGCTGCGGTACTGCTCCAGCGCGGCATATGCCTTGTCGAGCGCCGCATTCAGATCGCCGCTGTACGCATAGCCGGAGAGCGCCTGTCTGAGCGACTTCGCAACGCCCTTTCTGCGGTTCAGATCCAGATAAGGTGCGATGAAATTCTGCTCCGTCAGGCGGGAATTGTTCGCCCGCAGCAGCTCGGGGTAATAGGCAACGACCGGGCAGTTATAGTGGTTGTCGTTTTCGCCCTCATCGAGATTATAGCTCATGCACGGCCAGAAGATGAAATCCACGCCCTGTTCGAGCAGGTCTTCGATATGCCCGTGCGCGAGCTTCGCCGGATAGCAGACGGTATCCGAGGGGATCGTGTGCTGCCCCTGATAATACACGGTGCGGTCGGATTCGCGGGAGCATTTCACCGCAAAGCCGAGCTCCGTGAAGAAGGTTGCCCAGAAGGGCATCTGCTCATAGAAGCTGAGTGCCAGCGGGAGACCGACCGTCGCGGCGGGCTTCCCGACGGGCTGCTGCTTCGCCGCGTCAAGGATCTTCTGATACTTATACTCATACAGCGCGGGGAGCTGCTCCGCCTTCGATTTTCCGGCGCCGCGCTCGCAGCGATTGCCGGAGATGAACCTGCCGCCGTCCTTGAAGGTGACGATATTCAGCGCACAGTGCGCCGTGCAGCCGCCGCATTTTGCGCTGCGGGTGGTGTAGGTGAAATCGGCGAGCTTGTCTGCGGTGATGGTCGTCGTCTCGGCGGGCTTATGCTCCATCGCATAGAGCGCGGCGCCGAAAGCACCCATCAGCCCCGAGATCGCCGGACGGATCACATCGCGTCCGAGCTCCATTTCAAAGGAGCGCAGCACGGCATCATTGAGGAAGGTGCCGCCCTGCACGACAATATTCTTGCCGAGCTCCTCGACCGACTTGGCACGGATGACCTTGTAAACCGCATTCTTGATGATCGACGAGGAGAGACCCGCAGAAATATCCTCCACGGTGGCGCCGTCCTTCTGTGCCTGCTTCACCGAGCTGTTCATGAACACGGTGCAGCGCGAGCCGAGATCGACCGGCTTCTCTGCAAAGAGACCGAGCTGCGAGAATTCGGCAATGTCATAGCCGAGCGCCTGTGCAAAGGACTGAATGAACGAGCCGCAGCCCGAGGAACATGCCTCATTCAGCATGATGCTGTCGATGCTGTGATTGCGGATCTTGAAGCACTTGATATCCTGCCCGCCGATGTCCATGATGAAATCAACATCGGGGCAGAAATAAGACGCCGCCTTGAAATGCGCGACCGTTTCCACGATGCCGTAGTCGATGCCGAGACCTGCGCGGATGAAATCCTCGCCGTAGCCGGTGACAGCCGAGCCCGCAATCCGCAGATTCGGGTGCTTCATCGCATAGATCTCCTTCAGACGGTTCACGATGCGGTCAAGCGGCTGCCCGCGGTTTGCGGCATAATACTGATACAGCAGCTCGCCCTTTTCGGTGATCAGCACGAGCTTCGTTGTGGTCGAGCCCGCGTCGATGCCGAGATAGCAGTCGCCCTCAGTGGTTTTGAGATCGGCAAAGGGCAGATCATGTGCGCGGTGGCGCTCGATGAACTGCTCATATTCCTGCCGCGAGCGGAAGAGCGGCTCGCCGACAACGGTATTGCCGCCGGTCTGCGCATGCTCGATCTTGTCCATGACATCGGAAAGCGGCATCGCATCGACCGACTGCTCCGCATACATCGCGCAGCCGTATGCAACGAACACAGGCGCGTTCTCCGGAAAGATCGCGTGCTCCTCATCGAGCTTCAGCGTGCGGACAAATGCCTCGCGCAGACCCTTGAGGAAAGAGAGCGGTCCGCCGAGAAAGAGCACCGTGCCCTCGATCGTTCTGCCCTGCGCAAGACCAGAAACGGTCTGATCGACAACTGCCTGGAAGATACTCGCCGCGACATCCTCGCGCCGCGCACCCTGATTGAGCAGCGGCTGGATATCCGACTTTGCGAACACGCCGCAGCGCGACGCGATCGGATAGCGCTTTTCTGCCTTCAGCGAGAGCTCATCCATCGCATCTGCGGAGATGCCGAGCAGCGATGCCATCTGGTCGATGAACGCGCCCGTACCGCCTGCGCAGGAGCCGTTCATGCGCTGCTCAACGCCGCCCGTGAGGAAGATCATTTTGGCATCCTCGCCGCCGAGCTCGATCATCACATCGGCATTCGGATAGTCTGCCTTCACAGCGAGAAACGCCGCGTGAACCTCCTGCACAAAGGGAATGCCTGCGCTCTGCGCCAGTCCGAGACCTGCCGAGCCGGTGATGCAGACGCGGAACTGCGCCTCCGGGAATTTCTTTTGCAGCTCGAGAATCTGCTCCGCGACCGTCTCACGGACACGCGAAAGGTGCCGCTGATAGCGGTGCGAGAGAATATGATGTTCCCCGTCGATGACAACGGTCTTGACGGTGGTGGAGCCGACGTCGATGCCGAGCGAATAGATCTGATCCATATGTATGCCTCCTATGCTGCCGGATGCAGCCTGCGGGAACAGTATGCTGTCTCTATTATAGCATATTACTGCGATAAATTCAATGGGAGAATCCGCTAAATCAACAGGCGAAGCGCATTCAGCGGGCGCTTGCCTGTCCGATGCAGATGCCGCCGTCGTTCGGGGGGATGAGATGATGCCGCAGGACGCGGAAGCCTGCCGCGTGCAGCCGCGCCTCCGTGTGCTGCACAAGCAGGCGGTTCTGGAAAACGCCGCCGCTCAGCGCCGCTGTCCCGATGCCGTGGATCTCACGCAGCCGCACACATGCTGCCGCGATGCCGTCCGCGAGTGCCGCGTGGAAGGCATATGCCAGCGCACGGCGGGTATCCGCATCCGGCGCTGCTGCATACCGCACGGCGATCTCTGCCGCGAGCCGTGCGGTCTCCATTGTCAGGAAGCCCTCCTGCTCCGTGACGGTGCATGTGAGCGGGATGCCGCCGCCGCCCGCTCTGAGATGCCGCTCTGCCGCATACATCAGTGCAGTCGCCGCTTCGCCCTCGAAGGTCGATGCACGGCGGATGCCGAGAAGCGCAGAGACCGCGTCAAAGAGCCGTCCCGCGCTGGTCGAGCGGATGCTGTTGATGCCGTTTTTCGCCATTGCCGCCTGCACGCGGTAATTCTGCGCATCGCAGATACCGAGCATTTCACAGAGCGCTGCCGCGTCATCCGGCAGGGTCTCGCGGAGCAAAGCCGCCGCAATGCGCCAGCCCTCGCGGGAGGAGGCGTCGCCGCCGGTCTGCATGAACGGCATGATGCTGCCTGCGCGGACATAGCCTGCGGGGTCGGAAATCAGGAATTCGCCGCCCCAGATGCTCCCGTCGTCGCCGTATCCGGTGCCGTCGAAGCTCACGCCGATGACGCGCCCGGTTTCGCCGTTTTCCGCCATGCACGAGAGAATATGCGCGTAGTGATGCTGAATCCTTGTGAGCGGCACGCCCCATTCCGCGGCGAGCTCCTCCGCCAGCGCGGCGGTGTTATACATCGGGTGCCTGTCGCAGACGATGCGCTGCGGGGTGACCTCCAGCAAGCCGCACATGCGCGTGATTGACTCGCGGAGCGCCTGCACCGTGCGCAGATCAGCCGTGTCGCCGACATAGGGGGAGGCATAGAGCAGCCCGTTTTTCGCGATGCAAAAGCTGTTCTTGAGCTCGCCGCCGATGCCGAGCACGACATCTTCTCCGGCGCCCTTCTGCATCACGGGCAGCGGCGCAAACCCGCGAGAGCGGCGGATCATGTAAGGTGCGCCGTCCAGCCAGTCGCAGACGGAATCATCGGCACGGAGCAGGATCTCACGGTCATGTGAGAGCATGAGATCGCAGAATCCGGCGATCTCCTTCTGCGCCGCCGCATCATCCTTGCAGATGGGTGCCCCGCGTGCGTTGCCCGAGGTCATGACAAGGCAGTCGGTCATACAGATGCCGTCCGGGTAATCAAACAGCAGCATTTGCAGCGGCGCATAGGGGAGCATCACGCCGACTGTGAGATTGTCCGGCGCGATCTCATCGCAGAGGGTTGTATCGCCGCGCTTTTCCAGCAGCAGAATCGGCTTCTGCCAGCCGGTGAGCCATGCCTCCTGCCCCGGCTGCAAGACACATTCCCGCCGCACGGTGTCCATGTCGCGCAGCATCACCGCAAAGGGCTTCATCGGGCGCTGCTTGCGTTCCCGCAGCCGCCTGACCGCATCGCTGTTTTTCGCATCGCAGCAGAGGTGAAAGCCGCCGATGCCCTTGACGGCAATGATCTTTCCTTCCGTGATCGCCCGACGCGCTGCCGTGATTGCATCAGCGCCGCGGAGACCGCCGCCGATGAGATACACTTCGGGGCCGCAGTCATTGCAGCAGACAGGCTGTGCGTCATAGCGGCGGGTCGCGGGATCGTGATACTCCGCCGCGCAGGTGTCACACATCGGGAATGCACGCATGCTCGTGCGTTCGCGGTCATAGGGCATCGTGTCGAGGATCGTGAGCCGCGGGCCGCACTGCGTGCAGTTGATGAACGGATGCAGATAGCGGCGGTTCGATGGGTCAAAGAGCTCGGCGCGGCACTTGTCACAGGTTGCGATATCGGGCGAGGCAAAAATATCGCCGCGCTCCTTCTCGCTTTCGATGATGGAGAATTCCGAAAATCCGGCATGTGCGCATTCCGATTGCTCCATATCCATGATGACGGCACGCTCGGGCGGCGCCGTGCGGAGGATCTCCGCGAAACGGTCAAGCGCTTCCGGCGCACCCTCTGCAATGATCTCGACATAGGAGCCCTTGTTTGCGACCGTGCCGCAGATGCCGCAGGCTCTTGCCGTGTTCGCCGTGAACGGGCGGAAGCCCACGCCCTGCACGATGCCGAATACTTTGATATTGCGTGTCTGCATGTGTTCACCTCCGATCAGATTACACATAAATCAGCGTTTGCCGGAGAGAAGTGCCTCCGGCGGATTTATAATGAGGGGCTCTCGCACGCTTCGCTATGAGTTTGCAAGCAAACTCACCTCAAACTCCCGCCGGGGGCAGCGGCCCCCGGACCCCGTTGCAAAATCCCCCCCGCCCCCGCGGGGGCGGGGGGATTTTGAGACAGAGGAGTCTGAGGGGATCGCTATCCCCTCAGCAGGGGTGTGGGGGCGGCGCCCCCACATAGAACCATCGAAAGTGCTCCCCCGGCAAATACTGATTTTAATGATAATATCTGCGGATCCACGCGATGCACGCGGAAAACCACGGTGCGCAGACGGCATTCTCGTGCCATTCGCCCATCGAGGTGGTCTCATCGGAGAGCGAGAGACCGTGTGCGCCGTGCGGATAGATATGCGCCTCATACGGGATATGCTCCGCGGAAAGCGCCGAAAGATAAAGCAGGGAATTCTGCACAGGCACGCAGTTGTCGTCGCTTGTGTGCCAGAGGAAGCAGGGCGGGGTATCCGCTGAAACCTGCTTTTCGAGCGAGACCGCATCTGCACGCGGGTTGTCGTAATGGTTCCCGTCCTGCTCGCCGACCAGATTGACGATCGAGCCGCGGTGTGCGAATTCGCCCGCAGAGATGACCGGGTAGCAGAGGATCTGTCCGTTCGGACGGAATGCCGCGCTGTCGCCGAGCAGATCGGTCAGCAGCGGACGGTTCCAGTAAACCGCAAGACTGCACGCGAGATGTGCGCCCGCAGAGAAGCCGATCACGGCAATGCGGTCGGGATGCACCTCATATTCCGCGGCATGTGCACGCACATAGGCGACTGCCGCGGCGAGCTCCAGCAGCGCAGTCGGGAAGGGCTGCTTGCAGGTATAGCGCAGGACAAATGCCTGCACGCCGTATCCCGCAAAGCGCATGCCGACGGGCACCGCCTCGCGCTCGGAGCAGTAGTCATAGCCGCCGCCCGGGCAGATTACAACAGCAGGGCGCTGCTTGTCGCCGTTTTCGCTGAGATGCGGCGCGCAGACAGGCTCAAGCGTTGCGGGGGATTCCGGTGCGCGGAGTCCCGCTTTTTCGTATGGGATTTGCAGTGTGATTCGATCTTGCATCTTTGATAACCTCTTTCCTGTATAATTGTTTCTATGCGTTCCGGCAGCTCAGAGCAGCCGTGCAGAGACTGCGTAATGCGGGAAGTCAATGCGCCCGCCCTTGTAATCCGGCAGCATGCGCATAAGATCGCGGTCTGCGATGATCACATCATACTGTGCCGCTTTTTCGCGCAGGATATCCTCGCCCGTGATGCGAAAATCGCCCTCCTGCGCATATTTCCGATGGAACTGAAACCATGTTGCGCAGTCGCAGGTGCAGCCCGCGAGCTTTTCCCGCAGCGCATTTGCCGCAAACTGCTGGTGAATGATCAGCACGCGCTTTCCGTTGAGTGCCGCTGCCGCCTGCACGGTTTCCGCCGGCAGGAGCGGGCAGCCGGCCGTGAACGGCGTGCCGAATTTCGCGCTCAGATATTCTGCCGCTTTCAGCCCGGCAGGGGAAATCGCCAGCAGATGTTCGCAGGATGCCGCTGCTGTGATTTCATCTATCCCGCTGTCCAGCCCCATGCAGATGACTTCATCCCAGCCCTCCGCACGGAGCGCGGCGGTCAGGCGGTCTGCGCGGGTGAGCCCCAGATCGAGCGGGGTCGCGCCGAGCACGCCGAGCCGTCCCTTCCGCACGGGGCAGGCTTCCTTTGCAAAGGTCTCAAACAGCGCGAGATATGCCTTCTCCGCGCCCGTGTCATAATACGCGGTGCCGTCGGTATCGAGGGCAAGACAGGGGAGACCTGTCTCCTTTTCCGCCATGCGCCGCACGGCATGCAGGTCGGTCGCGATCACGGCAGGCACAGGCGTCCCGATGACGACCGTGAACCGCGGATGCAGAGCGGAGAGCTGTCTGCACGCAGCGCCGAGCTTCTCAATCAGCCGCTTGTCGCGCCCCAAAATCGCATCCATGTCGCGGAGCCCCGCACTGAAGAGCGCCGACTTCTTCTCATGCCAGCGCGGTTCATCGAAGCCGCAGATATTGCCTGTGCAGCCGCCCGCATCACAGATGACGACCACGCCGCCGAGCTCATAGAGCACCGCACATGCGCCGGAATCGTCAGGCGCGAGCGGGGAGATATATTTCAGCAGTTTTTTCATGTGTGTTCCTCACATTTCATCAGATACATGACCTCCCGCAGATCTCTGCCGCCGATCGTGTCATTCCGATAAACCTCTGCGGAAGCAAAGCCGTTGTTCTCATAAAAACGCCTTGCCCGCATGTTTTCCTCAAGAACCCAGAGCAGGATGCGCCGGAAGCCCATTGCCCGCAGCTCCGCCGCACATCTGCGAAGGAGCGCTCTGCCGTAACCTTTTCCCATGTACGCCGGCAGCAGATAGACCGATACGATCTCGCCGCAGTCCGGGTATTCCGCCCAGCGCGATTTGCAGATTGCCGCTGTGCCGATCACCTGTCCGTTATGGATCGCGCAAAGGCTTCTCATACCGCCCGCTGCGATGCCCGCCGCCCAGCGCCCTGCGGGAATGCTGTCCAGATATGCCTGCGGAATGATGCCCTTGTAGGCATATTTCCAGCTTTGTTCATAAACATGGCTGACGGCAAGCAGATCATCGTCCTGCGTCAAAAAACGGATTTCCATGTGATTCACTTGCCTGCCTCCGCGATCTGCCGCCCTTCTCGGATCGCTTTTGCAAGCTGCGACAAGAGCAGCGTCACGCCGCGGTAGCCGAAGGTCTGTGCTTCATCATTGAATCCGACGCCGGGCAGATCGCGGTGATAATACATCGCATCGTTGCCGATCGCTGCACGGATATCGCAGTCGCGCTCATAGCCGAGCATCGTCGGCGAGAGATTTGAGTAAATGCGCGTTTCCGGCGAGACTGCCGCGAGCTTCTTGAGATACACAAAATTGCGCTCGCCGACTGTGCCGTAGATCTCCGCCACATGCATGCCGAATTCGGTGAGTGACAGCGCCAGCTCAAAGCTGTCGGCATTGAGGCATTCCCCGACTGCGACTGAAAGCCCCGCGAAATCTTTGCGGAAAGCCTCGACTGCCTGCACGGCTTCCGCATAATACCGCGTATCATCGAGCGTTTTGCCGATCGCCTGTCCGAGCAGCCGGTACTGATTGCGGATCTTCTCCGGGCGGTAAACCCGCGTCAGCTCAATGAACGGGATGCCGAGCCGCTCATAGAGATCCTGCGCCGCGTAGCGCGCCTCCGGGTTCAGCACAAGGTTGAAGTTTGCGCGGGACATTGCCGCGTAATCGTCAAAGGTCCCGCAGCGCCCGATCTCGCGCACGGCATTGAGCCCTGCGTGTTTCAGCAGCGGATAGATCTCGTTTTCGCTGTCCATCGCCGCGAAAAAGCCCAGCAGATTGCATTCGTCCGCATGCCGCTTCTGCTTTTTCAGCAGCGAATAGACCGACTTGCGCGTCAGTCCCATCGGCGGGATGCGCTTCTCGCGTGTCAGGGCATACATATATGCGGGCACGGCAGGCACGCCGGTCTTCTCCTCGCAGCTCCGGCAGACACGCTCCATGTCCGTGCCGAGCAGCGCATCCACGCAGGTCACGCAGATCATGATAGCAGAAGGGTTTTCGCCCATGCTCTCACAGATCTCCGCACATGCCTCCGGGATCTTTTTCAGGTGCCGCCCGGTGACGATATCGGTGTCATCAAGCAGGAGATAATAGAAGCGCTCGTGATAGCCAAGCTCGTTGAGCAGTGCGGTATTGCGCCCGCAGCAGCCCGGCGCGACCAGCAGCATCACCGAGCCCGGGACACAGAGCCCCGCACGCTTGACGCCGAAGCCTTTTGCGCCCGGCGAATTGAAATCAAGGGTCGCAGGCGAGCTGTAAATCAGATGCTTTGCCTGCGTGAGCTCCTCCGGCAGATCGGCAAAGCCGCGCGCGGCAAGCTCTGACGCCGTGATGTAATATGCGTTGTTCATGTTGTGCTCCTTATGACAGCTCAAATACAAAGAGCTGTTCCTCATTGCCGAAGACAGTCGGATACATGCCGAGGGCGGTGAAGCCGTATTTCTCATAGAGCCCCTGCTCGCCGCTCATGACATAGACTGCCGGAAAGCCGAGCGCATGTGCATGGGCGATTGCCGCACGGATCAGCCGTTCGGAATGCCGCTGCCCGCGCTTTGCTTCGTCAACAAACACACTGCCGATGAACGGCGTGAAATCATATTCCGCCGGGAGCTCGTCCTTTTCCGTCAGCGTGCAGAAGCCGATGATTTCTGTGTCCTCCCGCAGGATGAACACCCGCTCCCGGCCGTGAAACCTGCTGCTTCGCATTTCGGCGGCAAGATGTGCCCCGCCGCGCCACGGGCAGGCAGCCGCATAGTCCGCAGCAGCGTTCCAGAGGGGATGCCCGCCCCTGAGCGCAAGAATTTCATATGCCATGTCACAGTTCCTTTTCCATCCGCACGCAGGCAAACTGCCCGCTTTTGATGATGCTGCCGTCTGCGGTGCGGTATCCGAGCTTCTGATAAAAGCCGACCGCTTCCGTCCGTGCTTCGATCACAACGGTACGATAGCCAAGCTCCTGCATCCATGTCTCCGCCTCAGTGACCGTGCGCAGCCCGAGCCCCTGCCCGCGGTATTCCGGCAGAACGACCACGCGCCCGAGCATGACTGTGTCTTCTCCGAGCGCATAGAAGCGGCAGGTCGCGACAGGATAGCCGTCATCGAGCAGCACGATATAGCGGGTACCGTCGCCGTCATGCGCATCGAATTCCTCCCGCAGCGGAATATGATGCTGCCGGTTCATGCCCTCGATGCGCACAGAATATGCCCCTGCGCGCTGCCATTCTTCCTCTGCGCGCAGGACCTCGATCTCTCGGTTCATCAGACTCCCCCTGTCCGTTCAGGAATGCCGTGCCGGCGATCTCTCCCAGCAGCAGCTATGCGCAGAGCACATTGAGCGCATAGAACACCGCCGCTGCCAGCGCATAGAGCACAGCAACGCCGTCTTTATGCTTCATGCGATTCCCCCTGCGATTCCGCGATCAGCTTTGCCGCCAGCGCATCAAATGCCGCCGCAGCAGCAGAATCGGGCGCGCCCTCGATGACGGTCTGCCCTTTGTCCTCGCAGCGGATGATGTCATCCGAGCGCGGGATATCCGCAACGATCTCAAGCCCCGCCTTTTCCGCGAAGGCACGCACCTTTGCTTCCTCATCGGCGACATTTCTGCGGTTCAGGATGATGCCGCGGACAGCCGCATAGCCGCGGTCCTCGAAATTGTGCACCGCGCTGTTGATATTGTTTGCGGCATAGAGCGCCATCTTCTCGCCGGAGGTGACGATCAGCACCTGCTCCGCATAGCCCTCGCGGATGGGCGCCGCAAAGCCGCCGCAGACGACATCGCCGAGCACATCATAGAGCACGGCATCGGGCTTGTGCTTTTCAAAGAGCTCCAGCTCATGCAGCAGACCGAAGGTCGTGATGATGCCGCGCCCCGCACAGCCAAGACCCGGAGTCGGGCCGCCGGTCTCGATGCAGAGCACGCCGCCGAAGCCGACATGGGAGATCTCCTCAATGTGCTCGGGCTCCTCATCGCGGTCGCGCATATAATCCATGACGGGCGTGACGGGCACGCCGCCCAGCAGATTGATGGTCGAATCGGCTTTCGGGTCGCAGCCGATCTGGATTACGCGCAGGCCGCGCCGTGCAAATGCCGCCGCAAGATTGGCGGTGCAGGTCGATTTGCCGATGCCGCCCTTGCCGTAAATTGCCAGCTTGATCATATTGTTTCTCCCTTTCCCGTGTTTCTGTGCATTCACGGAAGCACGACGGTTTTCGTTGCGGCGGCGCGGCAGAAGGCGGCGTCATGCTCGACAAAGAGCAGCGTCGGCGCCGACTCCCGGATCAGCGCTTCCAGCTGCATCCGCGAGATCACATCCATATAATTGAGCGGCTCATCCCAGATATAGAGATGCGCCTGCTCGCATAAGCTCCGCGCCAGCAGGATCTTTTTCTTCTGCCCCTCGCTGCCGTCCTCCAGACGGCGCGCAAGCTGTTCGCGTTCAAAGCCCATCTTGCGCAGGATCGCCGAGAACAGACTGCGGTCGATGCCGCAGGCGTCTGCATAATCGCGCACTGTGCCGCAAAGCGCTGCGGTCTCCTGCGGCACATAGGAGATGCGCAGTCCGCTGCCGATCTCCAGCACGCCGCCGTGCGCGATCTGCGCACCGCAGATGAGCTTCAGCAGCGACGATTTTCCGCTGCCGTTCCTGCCGCAGAGCGCAATGCGGTCGCCGCGTTCGATGTCGAATGTCACGCCGCTGCAAACTGTTTTTTCGCCGTAGAAAAGCGAGAGCTCCGCTGCATGCACCAGCACCCGCTGCGGATATTCCGCCGGAGAAAGCCGCAGCGCCGCAGTTTCCTCAATGTCCCGCAGAAGCCCTTCCTTCGCTGCGATCTCGCGGGCGATCCGCTTCTCCGTGCTCGCAACGCGGCTCTGCATCTTCTTCGTTTTTGCGCCGATATAGGAGCGTGTCGCGATCGAGCGGTCATGCTCCTTTACAGGGTCAAAGCCGATCTTTGTGCGCTCCGATTTTTCAGCCCACTCCGCCGTGCGCTTTGCCGCCTGACGGAGCTTTCGGATCTCGCGGCGGTGCTTCTCGTTCTCCGCTTCCGCGAACTGATCCTGCCGCGCCTTCTGCATCTGCCATTCCGAGAAATTACCGCTCTGCACCGTGATCGAGCCGCGGTTCAGCACCAGCACATGATCGGTGCAGGCATCGAGCAGGTCGCGGTCATGCGAGACCAGGATGAATCCCTTTTTCTTCGCAAGATAGGCGCCCACTTTCTGCCGTGCCGCCGCATCCAGATGATCGGTCGGCTCGTCGATGAGCAGAAAACGGTGTTCGCCGAGAAACATTGCCGCCAGCAGGAGCTTTGTCCGCTCGCCGCCCGAAAGCGTATCGAACGGGCGATAAAGCACCTCCGCATCCACATCCAGCAGCGATGCCTCGCGGATGAGCGCCCAGTCCTCCGCCTGCGTGCAGCACTCCCGCAAAACATCCAGCGTCATCTGTGCGCTGTCTCGCACCCTGCACGGAAAAAGCCTGAATTCCGCGCTTGTCTCGATGCTGCCGCGATACGGGTATTCCCCCGTCAGCAGCCGCAGAAATGTAGTCTTGCCTCTGCCGTTCCGCCCGATGAAGCCGAGCCGCCAGTCCGTATCGACCGAAAACGACACATGATCAAATATATCCTCTGTGCTGCCCTCATAGCCAAAGCACAGGTCACTGACACGAATCTGTGACATACACGCATCTCTCCTTTCGCGTAAAAGGCGGGATAAAAAGAAACAGAACCGTTTGCTGCCAAACAGTTCTGATATGCACAATTACCCCTTTGCAGAGATGCGCCTGTGAACGCACGGCAAAAACGGTATGAGGGCATAATCCACCTTTGGCAGCATGACAGCACCGCGTCACATCGTGCGACACAGCGTTTCTTCCTATCATGTTGTTTGCAAAAGTGAATTATTTTCTCATTTTCCCACCGCTTTCACTGAGATTGCAGGCTGACTGCGATTTTTATTATAGCACAGATGCCGTCCGCTGTCAAGTATACTGATAATATGCCGAGCAGGCGCCCTCATCGGAGACCATACATGCGCCGACCGGGTGCAGCGGCGTACAGAGCTTGCCGTAGACCTTGCAGTCGGAGGGCTTGCATTTGCCCTGTAAGACCTCGCCGCAGCGGCAGGCGGGATTTGCTCTGCCCGTCATCGGCGGGAGCGCGAATTTGATGCGGGCATCATATGCAGCGTATTCCGCTCTGAGCTTCATGCCGGACATCGGGATCATGCCAAGCCCGCGCCACTCGCAGTCGCAGGGCTCCATCACCTCCGCGACAAGCGCCTGCGCCGAAGGGTTCCCCTCCTCGCGCACAACACGCGGGTAACAGTTGCGGAAGAAGGGCTTGCCCTCCTGCAAGAGCTTCACGGTCACGGCAAGCGCCGTCAGCAGCTCGGGCGCCGTAAAGCCCGCGACAACGCCGGAAACGCCGTGCTCCTCGCAAAGCGCCCGGCAGACGGCATTGCCCGTGATCGCATTGACATGCCCGGGATAAAGAAACGCATCCGCGCTGCCGACCAGCGCCTTGTAAGCGTTCGGCATGGTCTTGTTTGCGGCGAGCAGCGAGAAATTCGTGAGCCCTGCCGCCTTTGCCTCCTTTGCCGCAAGACAGGCAGAGGGGGTCGTGGTCTCAAAGCCGACCGCGAGAAAGACCACCTGCCGGTCGGGATTTTCCTTTGCAAAAGCGACCGCATCAAGCGGCGAATAGACCGGCTTCACCTCTGCGCCCTTCGCACGCGCCCCCGCAAGGCTCATTTCGGTGCCGGGGACACGGATGAGGTCGCCGAAGGTCGTGATGACGCAGCCGTGCTCCAGTGCAAGGCAGCACGCTTCGTCGATGAAGCCGACCTCTGTCACGCAGACGGGACATCCCGGGCCTGAGATCAGGTCGATCTCAGGGGGAAGGAGCCTGCGCAGCCCCAGCCGGAAGATCTCGTGCGTATGCGTGCCGCAGACCTCCATGATGCGGAGCGGTCTGCCGCTGTATCCGGTGATGATTTCTCTTGCGCGCGCAAGTGTATCGCTCATAGCAGATCCTCCAGGATGCCGTCGGTTTCCTCGGTGTCCGATTCGGTGATCTTCGCGATTGCGACACCTGCATGCACCATCACGAAATCGCCGGGCTCCACATCCTCCAGAATGCCCGCGCTGACGGTGCGCTTTGCGCCGCCTGCGTCGATCATGACGGTATCATCCTTCACATTGACAACTCTTGCCGAAAGTCCAACACACATGGTTGTTTCCTCCATTTCTTTCTATTACTGTAATAAATCAGCGTTTGCCGGGGCGGGGAGCCCCCGCTGGCGTTTTGCCGTCCGGGCGACTGACAGAGAGTGCTCAGCAGCTTGGTATGACGCTGCTGCTCGCAGCTTTTGGACGCACCGGCGGGGAGCCCCCGCGGGCATTGTGCCTCCGGGAGGCGCAGCAGAGAGTGCTCAACAACCAGGTATGACGGCACTGTTCGTGCCTTTTGGACGCACCGCCGCTGCTGAATAATTATCCGCACGATTATCAAGGCATTTACCGAAACAGGCGCGAACAGCGCCGTCGCCGGTGCATTGTCGAGCACGGAAAAGTCAGTTGACTTGAGAAAAGCGCCAGCGGGTGACTCCCCACTGGGTGGGGAGATGTCCGAAGGACAGAGGGGACGGGCGGTTCCGCTCCCCGCCCCGGCAAACACTGATTTATCACAGCGGTTTGCAGATCAGGGACCGCATTCTGTGCTGAAAGCATCTGCCGGAAAAGGCAAAATGCGGGATCTCAATATGCTCCGCCCCCGCAGGGATCACATA
>JAEEGL010674745.1_pt1 | contig 42400 bp, 25 predicted proteins | sample 9134231 | NCBI WGS metagenome assembly JAEEGL01 (sample SAMN16246548, study PRJNA631951) | gut metagenome | biome: gut microbiome; feature: rumen; material: fiber-attached | host: Bos | place: Iran: Karaj | collected 2018-10 | reverse complement strand
CTATTGATTCCATTTATACTCTGTAATTTTATTAGATAAGAATTGTTGATTTTCTATGTCAATTTTTAAATCCCTCTTTTAATTAAACATACAATATATTTAAAATTTATAGTTAAGAAATTTTAAATTTCTTTTATATAAAAATTAGGAATTATTTCTTTCTTTGAAATTCAATATTTTTCATACTGCTACAGATTTATTTATGTTTATATTTCATTTGATTTTTATTTTTTTAGGAACTTTTCATTATTACTTTGGAGCATTCCACCTACAGTAACATTATTTTTTATTCGACTTTTATTTTTTCAATAAATAGTATATTTCTTTTTAATTTTTATAAAAGTTATTGTAATTGTTCAAATTGAATATTCAAAATATTAAATAAATATATTACACATTTATTTATTTAAAAATTATATACATTAATTAAAAAAAAGTTTGTGTTGATAATAATAATTAAAAATAATAAACTAATTAAAAAATAATTGAAGGAAAATTATTACAATAATAAAAGAAGTAAAATAATTGAAAAAATATTCTCAAAATAATCAACTTTATATAATTATTTATAAATATAAAAAATCCAAATTTATTTATTTGAGAATGATTGAAATTGTCCTTTTTCATTTAGAATATGTACATTATTAAAACAATCCAAACCAATATAATAATAAATTTTTTTATCTTTGTCATAAAATTTAGAAAATTGAGTTTCTTTATCAAAATATATTTGTTTATAATTTTGAAAATCTTTGATTTTAATAATATTTTCACTGACTTTATATTCTAAAAGTATATTAGATATATTATTTTCTTTAATTCCTCCTAAAATTAAAATACTATCACCATTGTTTAAACAAACAGATGATAGATTTTTAATATTAAAATTATTTTCATTATTCACAAAAATATATTTCCAAGAATTACAATTTATTAAATCTAAATATTCTATTGATTGAGTATAAACTGATTGAGGGAAACAAAATCCAAAAAATGCAAAAATTTTATTATTTATTAAAGAATATGTTGCATTACACCTTTCAATATTACATTCAGGTAATTCTTTAACTTTACCTTCTTTATAATTAAATAATTCAATTTTTCTATTAAATTTCCCAGAAAAAGTATATATTTTACTTTTATCATTATTTACTAAAATAGAACCTGAATTATGATTATTTTCAAATCTACATATATTTTTTATTATTTTTGTTTTATTATCATAAAAATAAAGGATATCGATATTTTTCCCTGTTAAAATATATAATCCATCTAAAGTATTAGATATTATACTTCCTTCATATTGATAATTATCTAAAAAGCTTCCATCTGAAATTAGGTCCTTAAGAGGAATATTTTTAAAAACTGTTTTTTGTAAATTAAATTGAATTAAATTCTTTTTATTAATTCCATAAATAAAAATATCTTCATTTATAATTTCAGAATTATTTAATTCATAACTTAATTCATTTTTCTTCTCTGAATTATTTTTTATATTATTTAAAGTAGTAATTGGAGTAATATTACTATTAAAAAAATTATTATATTCATCATCTTTAAAATTCTGATTAAAACTTAATATTTTTTCATATTTACTTTCAATATTAGTAAAAGCTTCTAATTTTTTATTTAGCATTTCAATTTTATTTTTACCATCAAAATTTTCTTTAAAAAGTTGTTCAATACTATATTTTCTAATTGGCATTTCTCTATTAACACTTTCTTTTAAAGGAGAAGGAATTTTTAATTTAATTTCTTCAATATATTTTACACATTTATTATTTTTTCCTTTATCAATTGAAAATTCACTTAAAGTTTTTCTTTTATATATTTTTGAACCACTATCAAAATGAGAATTACTTTCAAATAAAGAATTATCTTGTGATTCACTTTGATTTATTTTACTTAGTTTTTGATATTTTTGAAAATTTAAAATTATTGTATCTTTATTTTTTATTTCTTCATTTAAAGAAATCATTTTATTTGAAATTTCTATATTTTTCTCATTTAAACTTTTATTTTCTTCTTTTAATTTATTTATTATTTCTTGTAAATATTTAATTGTTTTATCTTTATTTAAAATATTATTATTTAAACATGATATTTGATTTTTTAAACTAGAAATTTCCATTTCATTATTTTTGTTATTTAAAATTGATTTTAATTCATTATCACTTATTTTACTTTGAGTGAAAGATTGATTAATAAATTCATTATTTACTTTTTGATAATCTAATAAAGAATGTTTCAATATATCAATCTGTTTTTGATCTTCTTTTTCTTTGATTTCAATATTATTTGAAACTTTTTTTTTAATTTTTTCAAGTTCATTAATTTGTTTATTTGCCGTTTTTAATTTTTCATTTAAATGTTTATTATCATTTGATAATTTTTCATATTTAGTTTTTATATCTTGATAATTTAAATTAATACTTTTATTATTCTTATGTTGTTCATCTAATTTCTTTTGTAAAAATAAAATATATGAATCATTATTATTATGTTTCTTACTTAATTCTTGAGTTGAAATATTATTTTTTTTTATTAAGGAAGTTGAAATATTTTTTTGGTTTTTATACATTGAATTATTATAATTATGTGAATTAATTGTATTTTTATTTATGTTATATTGATAAGGATTATATTCAAAAAATGGTTTTGATTGATATATTTCTCTTATTTTTGAAGTTGAATTTGAATTTTTTAAATTATGATTTGAATAATTTTTAATAAGGTATTTCCCTGTTTCTTCATTTGATAAAGGCCTCGAATTTAAATTATTTGATACTGAATTTTTATTTGTGTTTTTATTTTTTGGTGTTGATTTATTTGAATTATATAAGTTAATAAAATATGTTTTATCATAGTTCCTTCCTTTAAAAGTTTTTTTTAAATTTTTTAAATTATTGTAACATTGTCTAATATTTTCATCAATTTCTTCTTTTGATAACTCTATTGAACCAATTCTTGAATTATTTTTTTGAAAAGTTTGATTCTTATATTTATGATTAAATAAATTCTCCATAATATTTAATAATATTTTTAAAAAATTGAATTTAAATTTTCCATAAATTAATTTTATATATGTTTAATAAATTTATTTTTTTCAAATTAAAATTAAGTTATCATGAGAATGATTTAAATATATCTTAAATTCAACTTACTTTCATTAAAATGTCCAAATAATACCTAAATAGTAAAATTAAAAATTATTTATTATTACAATTTAAATTATAAAGTAACTAAACAAAATAAACAACAAAAAACTTTTTAATTAATTAATAATATATATAACAATTAAAATATAATTATTAAATATTAAAAAATGTCAAATCCAAATCAAGGATATTATGCAAATATATTACAAACAGATAATGATATCTCTTTAGCATATACTCCAAATTTATATTATTATAATTCTTCTCCAAGATATAGAAGTTTTTCAAATCAAACTTTCTTTAATAATGGAATATTTGAAAGAGACAGTACAATTAATATGTTAAAAGAACAATTAAATAAAAAAAATGATTCTATTCAAAGAAATCAAGATAAAATATATGAGTTAAAAGAAAAAATTAAAGTTTTAAGAAGTGAAAAAGATATTCTTGAAATGAAAGAAAATAATAAAATGAAAGCTAATAATTATCAAAATGAAACTATTAATTCCTTACAAGAACAAATTAAAATATTAGTTGATGAAATTTCTAAAAAAAATAAAATAATTGAAAATAATAAAAATATAGAAAAAGAAATAGAAAATTTAAAAAAAAATATAAAATCAATAAATGAAATAACATATGAAGGAAAAATTAATCTTTTGAATGTAGAAAATAATAACTTAAAAAATGAAATAAATAAATTAAAGAAAGAACTTGAAAATAAAATAGATGAATTAAATGAGATAAAAATGAAAAACTCATCTTTAACATTACAAATAAATGAATTTGAAGATATAATAAAAAAAAAAGAAAATCAAATTTCAGAAAATGATTTAGTGAACAAAGATAAATTAACAGAATTAAATCAAAAATTAAAATTAAAATTAGAAACAATAGATAATCTTCAAAGAGATAATGAAGAAGAAAAAGAATTAAATGAAAATCAAATTATGGCTTTAAGAAATGAAATAAATAATTTAAAAGAAGAAAATGAAAAATTAAAATTAACAATAAATAATTTTGATGAAAAAATAAAAGAAAATAATATGTTTAGTGAAAAAATTGAAAATTTAGAAAATATATTAGAACAAAAAGAAAAAGAAAATAAAGAATTTAAAGAGAAAAATGAAAATTTAGAAAATATAATTCAACGATTAAATGAAGATTTAGAAAAAATAAAAAAAGAAAATGAAAATTCTCAAAATGAAATAAATAAATTAGAAGAACAAAATTCAATATTATCTCAACATATAGAAAAAATTAAAAAAGAAGCAGAAACTGAAATATCAAAAATAAATTCAAATAATGAAACATATTCTCAATATTTAACAAATAAGAATAATATTATAATAACCTTACAAAAAGAAAATATTGAAAAATTTTCTGAAATAAAAAATTTAAAAGAATTATTAAAAAGACAAAAAGAAAAAGAACAAAATATAAAAAATATAGAATTAGATTCTAATGAATTAAAAGATCAAATAAAGAATTTAATAGAAAAAAATAATTCCTTAACTTCAGAAAGAGATTATTTACTATTAGCAATGAAAGAAAAATCAAAAGAATTTGAAGATTATAAAGAAGAAAAAGAAAATGAATTGAATGAAATGAAAGATTATATTAATGGAAGTGCAAAAGAATATGAATCTTATATAGAAAATTTAAATGAAAGTAATGAAGAATTAAAAGCTAAATATAATGCTTTAAGTAAAACTTATGATTTTTTAAGAAATGGAAAACCTTTTTATCATATTCAAAATAATAATAATGAAGATAATATTATTGATTTAAAATATTCTGTTGAGAAATTAAAAGGAGATAATGAAATTTTAAGACAAGAATTATTAGATAATGAAAATAATTATTTAAATAATAGCAAAAATAATGAAGATTTAAAAAAAAAGTTAAATGATGTTCTTATTGAAAATGAAAAGTTAAAAAAAGAAATTTTAGATAATGATAATTTATCTTATAAAAAAAGTGAAGAAAATATTGAAAAAAAATTAAAAGAAATGTCTTTAGAAAATGAAAAATTAAAAAAATTAATTTTAGAAAGTGAAAATAATTTAGAAGAATCAAATAATAAAAAAGATGAAGATTATAAAGAACAATTAAATGAATTTATTTTAGAAAATGAAAAATTAAAACAAAAAATATTAGAAAGTGAAAACAATTTAGAAGAATCAAATAAAAAAGAAAAAGATTTAGAAAATAGATTAAATGAACTTATTTTAGAAAACGAACAATTAAAAAATGAAAAAAATAATCAAAAAAAGAAAAATGATAAATTAATAAATAATATTTCAGAAAAATCAAATATTCAATTAATGACAGAAATTAATAATTTAAATTCAAATCATTTGATTGAAAAAAATAAAAAAGCTCAAGAAGAGAAAGAAACAGAATTAATCAATGAAAATGAAGAAAATAATTAATAATAGAACAATATAAAATATAATTTAATAATATTTGTCATATTATAAAGTAAATGAATTCTTTAATGTTTTTATAATATTTCATTTTCAAGGTTGTAATGTTAATTAATAAAAATAAAGTTAAAAAAGAAATTGAAAATAAAAAAATAAATTATGAAAAATATTTGTATAATTAATTAATTTTATTATTGAAAAATATTAATAATTAATTTAAAAGAGATAAATTATCAATGAATTTTTTCTAAAAAATTAATTTGCGTTTTTTTATTATATAGAAAAAAAAAATAAATGAATACAATATCTAATGTTTATAATTCAAATTTTGAAAAGAAAAAAAATGAAAATTCATCAATATTCCGCGAAAGTAATTTAAAACAAAAATTAGAGAATTTATTTATAAATCCAAATTATCTTCCAAATAAACAAATTAAATATAATAATCCATCAAATAAAAATGTAAAATTTATGTCTTTTGATTCTCCAAATAGAAATATTGATATTAATTCATTTGAGAAAAATACAAACAAAGATTATAGTTATGATAAACAATATCATCATCAAAATTCAAATCCTATTTCACCTTCTCTTTTTTCTGAACAAAATATTTTTAAGAGAAAAAAAAAAATTTCTATGGATTCTAAAGATAATTATCATTTAGATCATTATTTTGGTTCAATAGGAAAAAATGTTATGAATAAAGAAAATTCTAAAAGTTTAAATAAAATTAAATCTGATAGTTTTTTGAATGAAAATGAAGGAAAAGAAGATAATAATGAATTTGAAATTGGTGATTATAAAGATAAGTATAACAAAGAGAAAAAAAAGAATAAAAATCTATATTTAAAAAAAGAAGATTTTGAAAAAGAAATAACAAAAAAAAATTATATAAATGAACATTATTTTAAAGATAATCAAAAATATTTTTTAAATTCTGATAGAGATAATTATAATAAAAAATCATTATTTAATAATAATAATAGTAATATCATTTATTATAAAAACAATAATTCTTTTAATTTTTATAGAAAAGATTCTGAAAATTTAAAAAAACCAAATATAAGTAATTTTGATGAAATAATCAATTTAAAAAATATAAGTAAAAACTCAATAAATAAATACCAATCAGAAAAAAAAATACCTAAAATACTATTACATCCGAATTCAATTGAAAAATTAGAAAATAATACTATTGAAGAAAAAAATGAAAAAAATGAAAAAAATCATCATCACAGTCATCATCATAATAGAAATAAAAAGAAACATTTTATTAATGATAATAATAGGGAAATAGAAAGTTATGAAAATAAGAAAAATGAAAATAAAAATAATCAAAAAAATAAAGATATAAAAGAGTATTCAATTATAAAAGAAATAATAGATAATAACCAAAATAAAACATTTTCAAAATCTAATTTTAATCCAGAAAATAATAATGATTTCCAAAAAGAAAAAGTAAAAAAAATGAAGCATAAATTATTATCAAATCCTCAATTAGAAATAAAAAATCCAATAATAGAAAACAAAATCAAATCATCATATATATATTCAAAAGCAGGAAGAACAGAAGATGAGAAAGAAAAAATAAATCAAGATTCATTTTTAAAAATAGAACATATAAATGGTTTTGAAGACTTTAATATATATGGAATATTTGATGGTCATGGTTCAAGTGGTCATTTAGTAAGTCAATTTATAGTACATTACTTAACAGAGTATTATAAATATAATGAAGAAATATTAAAGAAAAAAACAATAGAAAGTATATATTCCTTATTAAAAAAGAAAAATTATTTATTTATAAAAGAATCAATAAAAAAAAGTGAAGAAGCTTTATTTGATTCAGATGAAATAGATAGTACATTTTCAGGAACAACATGTATATTAATATTTATAATAGGTAATAAAATAATAAGTGCAAATATAGGAGATTCAAGAGCAATAATGTTAAATGATAAAAGGACAATAATACAATTATCAATAGATCAAAAGCCAGAAAATTTAGAAGAAAGAGAAAGAATAGAAAAAAATGGAGGTGAATTAAGAAAAATAATAGAAAATAATGAAGAAATTGGTCCAATGAGAATTTGGGCAAAAGGAAAAAAATATCCTGGAATTGCTATGAGTAGATCTATTGGTGATTCTGTTGCTAGTGAAATTGGGGTTTGGAGTCTTCCTGAAATTAAAGAATATAATATTCAATATAATAGTCAATTTATTGTTATTGGAAGTGATGGATTATGGGAATTTATGAGTAATGATAAAGTCAGTAAATTTATTTCTAAATCTAATCATATATTATTTATTGAAGATTATTTAGAAAAATTAGTGGAAAAAAGTAGGAAATATTGGGAAAAATATGATTGTAATATTGATGATATCACAGTTGTTTTGATTCTTTTTAATTATTTTTTTAATGATAAAGATAATAGTCAAGATTGATTTTTTTCTTTTTATTTTTTATTATTTTTATTGAGTTTAATTTCTTTTTGTTTGGGTTATTAATTTAAAATGGTATTTTATATATATGATTATTTGAAAGTAAAGGGAAATAATATATAATAATTTTTAATGCATTTTAATTTTTTTAGAACTTAAATATTTTATCAGTTTTTATATTCAAAGAAAAATTTGGATCAATATTATTTCCAAATATTTCTAAATTTTATACCTTTAATTATGATTTAAATTTATAAATTAAATTTTTATATTTTTGACAAAAAAAATAATAAAAAAAACCCATAACTGAAATAAAAAATAAAATAATAAAAAAAAATGACCCAACAACCAAAAGCTCAAAACTTGAATTTATTAGCAGTGATAGGATTTAATGGATTAGTAACAGATGGTTTAATTCTTCACCCAGACAATGAGACATTAATATTTCCAATAGGATCTCAAATAATAATCCGTAACGTTCTTTCTCGACAAGATCGTTTTCTAAAAGGACACACCAACGACATATCAACATTAACAGTAAGTAACACAGGAAGATATTTAGCAAGTGGTCAAAAAACTTTTAGTGGATTTAAAGCTGATATTATATTATGGGATTTAACTACACTTTCAATTGTTCATCGTTTTTCTATTCATAAATTCCTTATTCAAAGTCTCAGTTTCTCTTTTAATGATAAATACCTTGTTTCTTTAGGAGGAATTGAAGATAATTTTATCATTGTCTGGGAAATTGAAACTGGAAAACCACTTTGTTGTAATACTGCTGGAAGTGATTTTGTTCATCAAGTTAAATTTTTCAATAATTTAGATAATAAACTTGTTACTTGTCAAAATTTCGGAATTAAAATTTGGACTGTTGATTATGATGAAAAAAAAGTCAGTTCTGTTGATGTTAATTTCAGTAATTTAAAAAGAAAAATCCTTTGTATGACATTAGATCCACATGATAAATTTGCATATGTTGGTACTGAAACAGGTGATATATTAGAAATTGATTTAACTTTTGCTATTTATAAGAGAATTGGTCCTGTAAAAAAATGTTTTCCACAAGGAATAAATTGTATTAAATTACTTCCTAATAAAGATCTTCTTGTTGGTAGTGCAGAAGGTATTTTAGCAAAAATTAATTTTTCTGATTTTAGAATTAAAAATGAAAGTCGCGTTCTCGGAGGAGTCACTTCAATTACTCTGACTGCTGAATCAGCGTATTTCTTCTGTGGAACTGATCAATCAAACATTTATTGGTGTGAAACAGCGACATTGAAAAATGAAATAAGAAATACATGTCATAATGATAGAGTTAATGATATTAATTTCCCATATGATTATAGTGGAGTTTTTGGAACATGTGGTAAAGAAGATATAAGAATATGGAATACAGAAACAAGAAATGAAGTATTAAGAATTCATGTTCCAAATATTGAATGTTATTGTTTCAATTTCATGAAAGATGGAAAATCAATTTATAGTGGATGGCATGATGGTAAAATTCGTACATTCCTTCCTCAAAGTGGTAAACTCCTCTACGCAATAAACGAGTGCCATGCTAATGGTGTGACATCTATATGTGCAACTAGTGATGGTAAAAAGATTGTTTCAGGAGGAATGAATGGCGAGATTAGAGTATGGAAAATAGGTAATCAAAGTCAGACAATGGAAACATCATTAAAAGAACATAGAGGTCGTGTATGGAGTATAGTAGTGAATTCACAAAATGATAGAGCAGTATCAGCTTCTGCTGATGGATCATGTATAATTTGGGATATTATTAATTATGTTAGATCAGCTTGTTTATTTGAAAAAACAATGTTTAAACAAATTGCTTATCATCCTGAAGAAAGTCAAATTTTAACAACTGGAACTAATAAGAAAGTTACTTATTGGGATGTCATTGAAGGAACTGAAATTCGTTCTGTTGATGCTGCTTTAGATGGAGGAATTAATTCTGTTTCCATGTTTAAAAGTGGAGAATTTTTTGTTAGTGCCGGAGAAGATAGAGAAGTTAAAATTTGGGAGTATAATACTGCTATTCCTAGATTTAAAGGATTGGGACATTCTAATCCTATTAATAAAGTTATTGTCTCTCCTAATCAAGAAGTTATTTGTAGTATTAGTGATGATGGTTCTATTTTTATGTTTGAAACTCCCAAAGAAACTAGATTGAAAAAAAGTGATTATGGAAGACCTTAAAATTTGTTTAATAAGTTTTTTTCAATTTTATTCTACATATTTAATAAAAACATTGATTAAAATTATTTTTTTTTAATGGAGATGAATGAATTAAGTTTTTTTGTTAATTAAAGTTTTTTTTCTAAATTATTATAATTTTAGATATTTATTTTTTAGATGAAGATAATTTAATTTAAAATTTTTTTTATTTATATATAATATATTTATATAAGGATTTAATATTTAATTTTCTTCAGTCATATATTCAACAACATCATCTTTAACAGGAGTAATATCCAAATCAGGATATTTTAAATCATCTAAATTGGTAATATTACTATTATTATTACTATTTTTCCATTTAATAAAATTATTTAAAATTTCTTCATAATGTTCCATAGATAAAACAATATTATACCTTAATTCTTGAGGAATATATTTTAAAGCATTTGAAAATTGTTTTTCATCAATATAACTTTTAAATATTGGTTCTAATTCCTCAGTATAAATTATATTTTCTAATTCTTTAATAACATTAATATAAGGTTGAAACAAATCTCCAAAGTTTGTTTGACTTGTTCCACTTGTTGAAAAAAATTGATTAATTTCTGAATTTACAGTTTGAGTTCTAAATAAAGTATTATTATTCTGTTTTTTAAAATTTTGAACTTTTGCAATTTTATTTTTTAATCTATATTCAAAGATATATAATAAAATATGATAAAAAACTTCTCTTATTTGAAAACTCCAATGAAAGAAAAAATTATAAAAATTAGGAATAAAAATCATATTTACTATATTAATTAAATGTTTCATAGGTAATAAATGTGAATTTTTATAATAAAATAAAATAAATTTAGATATTGATAAAGAATTTTCAGTTTTCATAATAATAATAAAAGCTTGTTGAATAATATTATAATTAAATTGATTTTCTGAAGAATTTTGCATATGTTTTTGAGAAAAGATTAAATCTAATATATTAACAAAATTAAATACTGCATGAGTATCATAAGCATTGGTTTTTTTAATAATCAATAAAATAAAATTATTCACAATGTCCATATTTTCAATAAAAATTGGAATTAAATTAATTAAACTTTTAGAATAATTTTTCACTTCTTTATTTAAAATTTCATATTGAATTGAAAAAATAATAGAATCAAATCCAGGAATATTTTTCCAATGTAATTTAATATCATTATTTTCATTATCAATCAAAACTTCACTTTCTATATATTCACATAAATTTTTTACAATATTAAAAAAAACAAAATCTCTTTTACTTAAACGACTTTTCCAATCATTTCTTCCATAATTATTTGAATAAGAAATCATATCTTTCATTTCAGATAATATTTCTTTTAAATCATTCATATTTTCATTATTAAGATTATTAATAGATATAATTAATTTATTGTAAACATTATCCCATAATATTAATTCATTAACAGGATCTTCAACATTAATATTGCCAATATTATTATTATTTATTGTTTTTTCCTTGTTTTTATTTTTTGAATTCATATTTGATAAAATTGACTTAATAAAATATTCTCTATATAAAGGGACTCTGAAATAAGCAATTGATAAAAAATAATTTGTAAAAACAGTACTTGAATTATCATTATTTTTTCCTCTTGTAATTGATTCTAAACATATATTTGTAGCTTCATTAAGAAATCTAATAAAATTTTCAATAACTTTATTTTTAATTAAAAACTCATCTTTAAATTCATATGAAATTACTATTTTATTATCTTCAAATTTTTTAACTTCATTAAACCATTTTGAAGAAATTGTTCCTAAATCAAATTCACTTCTTTTAGTTAATAATTTTAATATTTCAAAAGAAACTTTTCTTTGTTCCATATTTAATTTATCTATTACTTCTAATATATTTAATCCTAATTCAATCATAACCATTTGTCCATTATATAAATCTAAATTATTAGAATATGCATAATATAAAAGTGAATCTTCCATACTTTTAGTTAAACATTCTTTAATTCCATTTAATAATTTAATTGAATCTATATTTTCTGTTTTTTTTAATTGTGCTTTATCAGTGAAATAATTATCAAGAGAATTTTTTAATTTAATTAATTTTAATAAATCTTCAGGTAAATTATCATTTGTAATAATATTATCATATAAAAAAATACTGCTTACTTCAAATCCAGTTTCTGTCATAACACCAAACATAATTTGTTTAATTAAAGGTATTTTTATTAAAGAAATTACCATTTCAAAATCTCCTATTTTATTTCCTTTATAATAAATACTATCAGAAAAAGTTTCATATATATCTTCAAATAAATCTAAATAATAATTATTATCATTTGAATTTGAATTAAAAATATTATCTGATGATTTCCCTTTCTTATATTCCTCTTTTTCATTATTATTTTTTTCATTTAAATTTAAATTTTTATTATTTTTAATGCTTTGAAAAAATTTACTACTTCTTTTTACAATTTGATTTTCATGTGAATTTAATATATTATAAAAATTTAATTGTGCTGTTCCAACAAGAGAATAAGATTGAACTAAAGATAATTCGTTATTTAATAAACTTGGTCTTCTTGAATTATTATTTTTCTGAAAAGCAGTAAAAGTAGTTTGTGTTTTTTTAATAATACTAATATTTTTTTTTTGTAATACTTTATTGTCATCTTCATTTTTATCAACAAGTCTTCCACTATATATATTTAAACTAACATCAGCATTTCTTAATTCAATAATAGATAATTTATTTTTCATAATTAATTTATTATCTTTTTCTTCAGGTAAAAATTCATATAAAGTTTTATTATCTTTTTGAATTGGATTTCCTTGTAAAAAATTAGTATATTCAGTTTCTTTTTCTTTAGATAATCCTTCATAGAAAAATTTTAATTTTAAAGCTAAATCAGTATTAATTAAAGAATATAAATTAAAATTAAATTTATCAATTTTGCAAATAATATTTTCAATATGTTTACAAGAAATATTATAACTTATTCTTCCAATTTGTAAATGTGATTTTTGTAAATCAAATAAAGCAAAATCATGATGTTCTGGAGCAATAGCTAAAGTTAATAAATCTATTTTTAAAGAAGAATATTTTTCACTTTCATTTAAAATTTCTCCTTTTGTTAAAGAAATTAATTTATGAGGATCATCAATTAAAGAATGACTATAAATTGTTATTTCTAAAAAAGCTTCTTCTAATTTATTAAATTCTATTTCTATTCCAAAACTTTCATCAAAAATAAATTTTGGATTTTTACCACTTGAAAAACAAAGAGGATATTCTTTATTATCAAATATTATGTGAAGAATATATATTTTATTTTCTAAAAGCATTTTGCATTTTACTTTTGACATATGAAAAATAAATTGAAGAGGATAATTTGGATTTTTATCTGGTTTTATATTTACTCCAAATTTTTTTATTCCATATATTTTTTGATTGATTCTTATATTTTTTTTTTTTTTGAATTCATCTTTTTTTCTGTTTCTTCTACTTTTAAATCTTCTTTTTTTTCAATTTTTTTTTCTTTTAATAAGGATTTTTTATTATTTTCAGAGTTACATATACCCATTTTATCTTATTCTTTTCCTTATTGAAAATTATTTTTATTAATTTTATTCAATCAATTAAAATATTCATTTATTTTTATATTATTAATAATTATGAAGATTATTATTTTGATGCAATACTTATAAAATAAATAAAAGAGTAGAAAATATTTATATAATAAATTAATTTTAAATTCTCTTTAGTAAAAATTATTTTGAATGATTATTTAATATTAATATTAAATAGAAGAAGATAAATTAATAATTTAAAAATTTATTGATTAAAAGAAAAAAAATTGAAAATAATAATTATTGAGTATTCATATTTTTTTTCATTCTTTTCTCAGAAATATTAACACCTAAATATTTTTCAATATTATCTAATCTTTCCATACATAAATTAATTTGAACAAGTAAATCCATTTTTTCTTTAGTAAGTTTAGTTAAATATTTTTGAAGAATTAAATTTTGAGAATTTAAATCATCATTTTGCTTTTCAAATTCTCCAAATAAATTTTTGATTCTATAATATAAATCATTTTCAGAATTATCAAAAGTATCATTAATATCTTTTTGTAAACTTCCAAAATCTCCTTTTTGAGAATCAGCATTTTTTTTAACTTCATAAAATTTTTTATTTAATAATTCAATTCTTTTATCTGCAACACTTTCAATTAATCTAAATGTATATATTGGATTATCAATTTCATCTCCTAAATTATGTGAAATTTTCATATTTTCTGATGTATTAAACATATTCTTTGTAACATCATAAAAATCATCATGAAAAGTTACCATTTTAAAATTTAGTTATTTATTTAAAAAATAACAAAAATTCTAAAATAAAAAAAATTAATATTATATTTTTACTTTAAAAAAAAGTCCATATTTTAAATAAAGAAAAAATTTCAAAAAAAAAGAATTTAAGCATTATAAGTAAAATTTAATAATTCATTTTGATTTCCAAATTTTTTAAAATCATTAAGCAATAAATAAATTAAATAACCTTTTCCAATAAATTCAATGACTCCAAACCAATAAATAAAATTATGCATAATAGAAAGACTTTTCCAAAATTGAGAAGATCCTTTTCCATGAGTCCAAACAAACATCATTATAATTAACCAAATTAAATCTAATATACATAATCCTATATAAATATGTATTGATATTTTTAAAATTAATTTTGGATATTTATTATAGAAAAGACATGTTATTATTAATATTGATATTCCTCCTATTATATTATAATCATTTCGAGCTAAACATGAAAATATTGATGCTGATATTAATATCCATGCTCCTTTTTTTATCATGTTTCTTTCTTTTGAATTTGAAGATTCTTCCATTTTTTGAATTATTTTTTTTTATTTTTTTTGAGAAATAATTAATATTTTTTTAAAAGGTTATTATAATATTGTTTATATTTATTAGGTTTGAAAGGTTTTGGTTTCTTTTTTTGGGTTTTTTCCAATGTTTTTTTATTGTTTTGGGAAAAATTAAATTAAAAAATATATATATTATTTTTTAGGGGAAATGATTCATATGAATTTATTTTCTTTTTTTTCTACACTATTTATTTTCATATAATTAACATTAATTGTTTTTGAAGAATTTACTTTAATTGATACATTAGTTCCATTATGATTATTATAAACAGAAGAATTAGAGTTAGAGTTATTATTATATATTTTTTTTTTAAGATTATTTAAATTGTTCATATTATTATATTTTAAAAAAGGAGTTTTTGATTTTTTAATTAATTCTTCTATTTGATTAACTAATCTTTGACTCATTTGATAATTATTTTTATTACCAAAAAATATATTTTTCAATTTTAACTTTTCTTCATCAATACTTTTTGTTTTATGAGAAATATCTTTCCTATAAGTTTTTATATTAGTTTGAGTATGAGTTATAATATTTTTTTTATTTCTTGAAACATTACTATTTAAATTTGTTCTGTTGCTTAAAATTAAATTTTTTGGTGATAAAATATTATTTAAATTTATACTTTTTTGAATAGAAAATAATAAATGATTAGAATCTAAAGTATTATTTTTTCTATGATTTTTTATTGTATTTTTATTATTTATATTTTTAGAAATTGAAGATGAATTATTTCTAATAATACTATTTTTACTATTTTGACTATTTATACTACTATTATTATTATAATTTTTGGTAAATTTTGTTCTTGATAAATTTGAAAATCTATTTATTGAATTTATAGGAGATTTAACTAAATTAAAATTAGAATGATAATTTTTTTTTCTGTTTGTTTTTAATGTTGATGAATTAGAATTAAATTTTATTATATTATTTGAATTAATTGGTTTTATATCAAAAGTTTTATTTTTCACTCTTTGAATTGAACTTCCTGAATTTTTATTAATTTTTTGTTTTGAATTACTTTTGTTTTTATTATTTAATATACTATTATTTTTTCCTATACTAAAATTATTATTTAAAGTTGAGGATAATTTAGAAACAATTTTTGAATTTAAATTATTATTATATGTTTTATTTTTAATTGTTTCATTTATATTATTTATTTTTTCAATATATTTAATTTTATTTTTATTAAATTCATCAAGACTTGATTTATAATTTGATAAATATGCATTTAATTTAGGAGATTTTAATACTTTTTTTTTACTGTGTTTTATAGTTTCACAATTTAGATTATTTTTAACTAGATTATATAAAGAACTTTTAAAATTATTATTTTTCTCTAATCTATTTTTTAAAGTAAGTTTATTTTTGTTTAGAAATTTATGTATATCACTATCAAAAGTTTTTTCATCTTTTTTTAAATAAGTTTTATTATAATTTATAAAAGGAGAAATTAATTTAATAAAAGAATCATTATTACTTCTTTTACTTAATAAATTTAAATTAGATTTTAAAGTTCTACTTGTATCAAGAGTTAAAGTATATTTATTAGAAGAATTATTATTTTCAATGATATATCTGATTTTTTTATCAAAAATAGTTTTATTATTAGTAATATTATCAATAGATGAAGAAGAATTATCGTTCAAACTTTCATTCTCTTTTTCTTCATTTTCATAATTATTTTTATAATAAATTTCTGCTTTCTTATCACCATAATCATTCATTATTTCACAAATTTTAAAATTTCTAAAAATTGGTCTACAAAAAAAATTATGATAATTTTTATAATAATCACTTAATTTTGGAATTCTATTTAAACTTTCTTTCATATAATAAAATCTCTTTACAAATTCTTTTAGAAAATTTAAATATTTTATTTCTTTAAATATTAAATTATAATGAGTTGGTTTATCAAAAATTAATTGATTTATATATAAAAATTGTTTATCTTCTTCAATATCACCATATTTTGAATATAATAAAATAAGAAGATGAATTGGATCATGTATTAATTTATATGCTTCAAGTTTTGTATTTATTAATTGTAATGAAGACATTTTTTTATTTTTATTTGATTTTAAATTTTTTATTTTTTTTTCATATTTAAAATTAATTTTTTTTATATATATTTATTTCAATTAAAAAAAAACTTTTTACTTATTCATATAATTAATTTTTTCTTGCTTCATTTTATTTTTTACACAATTCCTTTTAATTCCATCAGGAATTAAATTAATTAAATCAACAATAGTTTTAAGTAAAGAATTCATATTCATTCCAAAAAAGAAAATACTTAATTATAATAATAAATAATAAATATAAAAACTATCCAAGACAAAAATAGTATATCTTTATAATCTTTAAACTTATTTTTTAACTGTTGAATCAATATTAGGTTTAATTAACATTAATTTGAACTTTATTAATTTACTGAAATTAAACTTCATTGAACAAAAAAACAACTAAAATTATTTGATAATAATATATTTGAAAAACAAGAAAAAACAATTTTGAATTTAATAGAGGAATTGATGAATTATAATATATATTTTTATTGTTAATATTCATATTAAGCTACTTTCACTATTGTAATTGTATCATCGAATTTTTTTAAATGGACCACTAAATCCATATAATATTAATTGAAATGTTTATATCATTATAAATATAAATATTATGAATACATTTGAATTTTTCTTTTTTACATTAAAAAATTAATTAAATATCTTTTCCTTTATTATTCATTTAATTATTGTTTGATTCAAAAATGTTAAAATTAATTTTATAAATTTAAGATTATTATTTATTTTATTTATTTATTTAAATATATAATATTTATTCACTTTCTTTAATTGTAATTTGGAATTTATTATCTGTAGAATCTAAAAATGAATTATTATCTCTTCTAATTTTTCTTAAAAGTTTAGATTTAACATAATTACAATATTTTTTATTATTTTCTTTAATTTCATTTTCATCTAAACTAATTGGATTTAAAATACTATTAGAATTATCTAAATTAAATTCATTATCTTTTGAAATTATTCTATTTTTTTTCTTGAAAATTTCAGTAAAATATATTTTAAAAATATATTGATTATCAACCACATTATTTATATATAATTTTTCTAATAAAGAAACAACATCACTTCCAAAATATTTTTTTAATTTTTTAACATTATTTAAAACACTTTCTCTAAATAAATTTGTTTCTCTTAAAATTTTATCAAAATCATTACTTAAATTCATATTATTATTATTATCTTGATTAAAATTTCCATTTCTATTATTTTCATTTTCAAAACTTAAAGCACTTGAATCGAGAGAAATATTATTATTTTTTTTTTTAACATCATTAACAACAATTAAATTTAAATTAAAATTTAATTCCAAATGTTGAGTCCTTAAAAATTTCATATCATTTTTTAAAATATTAACAGTATTATTATAATCATCATCATTTAAAATAATATTATTTTTAACTTCAATTTCATTAATATCTAAAATATCAGTATTAGTCGTTGAAATATTTTTTATTTCATTTCCATCATTAAAAGTAAAATTAATCCAATAATTAAAATTAATAAAAGGAGTAAAAGCAAGTGGATTTCTATATAAAATAATAATTTTATTATAATTTACATATTTAATATTAAATATTCCTAAAATTAAAGGTAGAAAAGAATAATTAAAATTCGATATTTTATCTATTAAATATGTTTTATAATTTAATATAAAATTTTTTAATTGAGAATATTGAATTGAAGTATTATCATATATTTCAAAAGATAAAAAAGAATCTTTTGTATAATAAACATTAAAATTATTATCTTTCATTTTATTTTCAAAAAATAAATTTAATAATTCTTTATTATATCCTATTTCTAAAGAATTTAATATATCATTGATTGATATTTGATAAAAAGGATATAATTCAAATAATATTTCTGTTAATAAAGATTCAATTAAAAATTCATATTCATCATAATTTATTTTTGTTATTGAATTAATTGATCGATTTCTATTTTCATTATATTCATTTTTACTATTATTACTTTCTTTACCTTTTTTATTATTATCATTGATAATAAATTTAATAAAATCTTCTTTTATTATTTTATCATCAATACTATTCATTAATTGTTTTAATTCAAATTTTTTAAAAGGAATTATTTTTTCTCTATTATCTATACTTATTCTACTTAATCTAGAAACTCTTTCTCTTAATAAATTTATTTCATTTTCTTTTTTTATTGATTTTTGAAATGGAATTCCTTCTTCTTCAATTAATTTTTCTACTTTCCTATAAACATTTAAATTTGATTTATAAAATAAAAAAAGTAATTTATATATAATAAAAAAATTACATGGTAAATATTCTTTTTCACTTTCATATATTATTTTCTCTAAAATATTTTTTTTTAAAAATTCTGAAATTTTAAAATCTTTCTTTAAATCATTATTATTTTCATTATCATTTAAATTTAAATTTAAATTATTTTCAATAATTGCATGAAATAAATGTTCTTCTTTTTCATTTAAATAAGTATCATCATCTGAATTAAAATTTTCTAAAACACTATTTTTCCTATTATCAATTAATATTGGTTTAAATAATTTAACATTATTATTTTTTAATCCCATTATTATTTTAAACCAATGTAAATAATATAAAAATCTCATTAATTTAGGAACTGGAATTTTATTATTTTTATCTGTTCTAAGTAACATTGAACCTAATAAAATAAAATATATATATGCAAAAAATATTTCAAATATATAATCCATTAAATAAGAAAATCTTTCTTTTGAATCACTTTTTTCTATTGAAAATTTTATTATAGTTGGTATATTTAATATTATATCATATATTGATTTATTTATTAAATGCTCTGATATAATTATTAATTTTTGTTTTGTTATATTATATATTTTTTCATTTGAAATATTATTTGAATATAAATTTTTTGTTTTTAATTTTTTATATTTTGAAAATAATATTTTCATTAAAATAAATTGAATTAAACAAAAAATTACTTGAATTAGATTAATTATATTTATTGAATTATTATTTATTCCATTTTTAAATTTCATTATTATTATTATTCCAACTTCAAAAATAAGAATTAATATAATTTTAAAAAAATGAGGAATAATAGAATAAATTCCAATAACATCAATTTTATCAATAAAATTAATTAATTCAATAGGATTCATATCTTTAATTTGAATATTCAATAATTTTAAAATCAAATTTATTAAACTTAATGATATAAAAATATTCATTAAAAAATTCCCTGAAAGAATAATTGGTAAACAAATTTCAAATTTATTTAAATTCTTACTATCATTTTTTTCATCATAAACATAGAATGTAAAAATAAAAGAAAAAAATAAAAAAATTAAAAGCATATATAATAAATCAATCCAATAAACCATAAAATGAAATCTTTTTTTTGAACTACATAATTGATTAAAAACATATTTTAAAGTTAATAAACTATAAATAAAAAAAATAAAAATTATAAAAATCCCAAATCCTTTATATAAATTATTACTATTATTATCATTATCATAATCCATAAAAATAAATAAAAAAAATTAAAAAAAATAAATAAAATTAATAAAACATTTTTAAAAAATTAAATATCTTGAAAAAAACCACTTTAAAAAAATAAATAATCATTTGGAAAAAAAAAGTACAAAAATGGAAGAAGAAAAAGAAAAGAAAGTATTATATTTCTCAGATCTTCCTTTATCAACAACAGAAGAAGACATAGAAAAATTTTTAGAAGAATACAAAGAAAAAATAGTATTAATAACCCTTGATAAAAATCCTCGAAATTTAGAATTAAAAAAATCATTAAATGCAAAAATAATAATTTCAGATTATAACACAGCAAATAAAATAAGAATAGAAATGAATTTAAAAAAAATAAATAATCATTCAGTAAGAATAATGTGGGATGAAAAAGATAATTCAATAAGATATAATATTAAATCAAATTTATATTTTAAAGGAATTCCATTAAATATTTCTACTAGAAAAGTATATGAATATTTTTTAAAATTTGGTGATATTTCTTCTTTAAAAATTATTGAAGATAATAATGGTAATCACTTTGATTATGGTTACATTACTTATTATAATAATAATGATGCTGAAAAAGCTATTTTAGAAACTAATGGAAAAAAAATTTTTGATGATAAAAATATTATTGAAATTAGACATTTTCAAAAAAAAAATGATTATCAAATTTATATAAATAATTTTGATCAAAAATTAAATGAAAGTGATTTAAATAAAATTTGCTCAAAATATGGTAATATTATTTCTTTAAATATTTACCAAGATTCAATAGGAAGAAATTATGCTATTTTACAATATAATAATCAAGAAAGTACAAATAATGCTATAAAAAATTTAATTAATGAAATTCCCTCTGAAAAAAATTTAAAACTTCAAATAGAGCAAAAAAAAAAAATTGATAGAAACCAAGAAAATAAATTAAGAGAATCAAATAATATATTAAATTACCAATATCAATTATGTAATTTACATATAAGAAATATTCCTTTAACAGCAAAAGAAGAAGATTTAGAAAAAACATTTTCAAAATATGGTCAAATAAGAAGTATAAAAATAGAGAGAGATAAATTAGAAAAAAATGAGGACAATTCATATAAGGAAATTCCAAAAAGTAAAGGATTTGGATATGTATGTTTTGAAAATCAAGAAAGTGCAAAAAATGCAATGATTGCTTTAAATGGGAAATATTTACCTTCTTTTGAAAGCTGGAATAGACCTTTATTAATTGAATATTTTATCCCTAAAGCTGAAAGACAAATGATTAACAATAATAATTTCATTGGGAATAGATTATTTTTCTATTCACAACCTATGATTATTAGAGGTTATAATGGAAATTATTATAATGGAAATAGAGGATATAATAATAAAAGAGGAAGATTTAAAAATAATTATTATCAAAATAGAAATAATAATTATGGGAAAAATAAAAATTATAATAATAATAAAGGAAATTCTAATTATAAAGAAAATAATTATAATATTAAAAATAATAAAAGTAATATTAATAATAATGATAATAATAAAGAAAATAATAATAAGAAAAATAATGAAGATGTCAGTAATATTGTTAAAAATGAAATTAAAGATTTCGATTTAGAATCTTTTAATAAAATTGAAAGTGAAGAAGATAAAAGAGAATTTTTAGGAGAACAAATTTTTAAAGCTATTGAAAATAGTCCTTTTGCTATTGAAAATAAATTAGATTATGATATTATTGGAAAAATAACTGGTATGATTATAGGTCTTCCTGATATAAACGAAGTAATTCATATTTTATCTGTAGAAAATTCTTTAAATGAAAGAATTAAAGAAGGTTATAATTTATTAAACAAAGATAAATAAAAGAAAATAAAATATAAAAAAAACATTCATTTTCAAATTACCTAATTTCCAATTTTTTTATTATAAATCATTTTTATTCTTTCTCAAAGAAAAAAAATTTTTTTCCCATATAAAATTTTTACAATATTTAAAAAAAAATGATAAAATAAATAAAAAATGATAGAGCAACAAAACGACAAATTAAACAATAACAGAGCAAATGGAGAAGCACGTTGTTTTTTATGTTTAAAAAACACTTTAGAAGAATATTCATTTCAATTTGAAGATTTATGTCATTTTATAATATCAAAGAAAATATATTGTAAAAGAGATATATCAAAGAAAAAGAATGAAAAAGAATTATCAGAAAATTTATATAATTCATTAAAAAATGAAAGTAAAAAATTAATAAAACCATGTAAATGTGATTTAAATGCTCATATTCAATGTTTAATTCAATATTGTATAATTCATTTAAATATAACTTGTGATGAATGTAATTATGATTATTGTTTTAATTTTAAAGAATTAAATGAAAATTCTAATTCTTCTTGTTTTTATATTTCTATGATTTTATGGTTAATTTTACATATAATTTTACTTAGTGGAACTATAATTTTTATTCTTATTAAAATCATTCCTAAAAAATATGATTGTTATAATTATATTATTGCTTTTGTTTTATTATTATTTAATGCTCTCTTATTTTATGGTAATTATTTAAATTATAAACCTAATCAATTTTTGCATAAAAATATTTATCCTTCTTTTATTAATTTTTCTAATGAAAAAAAAACTGAAGAAGAATATACTTTATTTGGTTGTTTTTTGCAAAGAGTTTTAAAAACTTCAATGTTAGAAATTGTTGAAAAGAGAATTAATAATAAATTATTTATTAATTCTACGTTGGCACCTGAAAAAGAATTAAATGACTTTATCAATATGAATAATAATGAAATATTTGATTCTAATAATGAAGAATTAAAAGAAAAAATAAACGAAGAAGAATTAGAAGATAAATTTCATGGAGCACAAATAATAAAATCAAGTTTAGTTCAAATAGAAGGAATAAATTTAACAGAAAATGAAACTTTAATAAATAATAACGACATCAACACCAACAGCAACGACATCATTAACGATAATGTTAACAATAATAAAATTAAATTTTTACCAAAAAGTAAAACTAAAAATGCTCATATGAGATTTTCACATAATATTCCTAGGAAAAGTGACCATAAAATTTATGTTAAAAGTCATTTTGAAAAAATTTATGAAGACGGAAGTAAAAGACAAAATACTAATGTTGATAATATTAATTCCAGTAAAGGAAATTTAATAGAGGAAATTCTTAATTTTGATGTTAAGAAAAGTGATAGTAATGGAAAATATTCTAATGAAAATAATGAAAAACCTACTATTGAACAACAAGAATTCCAAAAATTAACTTTAGGAAAAAATAACAATGTAGAAAAAGATAATCAAAATGATAATAATAATAATAATGATAATATTAATTTTAATAATAATGAAACAGTTGAAAAATAAATATTTTTTATAAAGTTTATTATTTGTAAACAAAAGAAAAAAAATATAAATATATATAAATAAACCAATCATAATTCTTTTTCCATTAAAAACACTATTAAAAAAAAATTAATAAAAAAAAAATAATTATAATAAAAGTCCAATAAAATATTTTAAAAAATAAAAATAAAAATGATAAAGCAGCCAATAGGATTAAAAGTATATACAAATGTATCAATAGTACGTTTAAAAATAGGAAAAGGTCGTTACGAAATAGCATGTTATCCAAACAAAGTACAAGATTACCGTGAAAAGAAAGAGAAAGATATAAAAGAAGTTCTTCAAACAAGAGAAATATTTAGAAATGCAATAAAAGGAGATATTGTTCCAAAAAAAGAATTAAATGAAGTTTTTCCAAAAATGGAACATGATAAAATTTTAGAATTAATTTTAGAAAAAGGAGAAATTCAAACTGGAGAAAAAGAAAGATTAACTGGAAATTCAAATTTAAAAAATGATATTGCTAATATTATTGTTGAAAAAACTTATAATTGTGAAACTGGTTTACCTTTTCCACATGATATTATTATTAAAGTTTTAGATGAAATTCAATTTAAAATTCATAATAAAGAAAATGCTAAAAAACAAGCTTTAATTGCTATTAAAGATATTCAAAATAAAAAGATTTTACCTTTAGAAAGAAAATTAATGCAATTATATATTACTATTAAAAATAATGATAAAATTAATGATTTTGATGAATTTATTAATAATTTTATCATCTTTTTAAATCAAATTCAAACTTTTTTTATTGAACAAGATAAATCTAAAGATAATTTTTTCATTAAATGTAATATTAAACCTAATTATTATCGAGATATATTAAATAAATATGACTCTTATTTTAATTTTGAAGTTGTTTCACAAGGAGAAATTCCTAAATTAAATTATATGAAAGATAATAATGATAATAATGATAAAAATCAAAATAAAAATAATAATGAAACTAATGAAAGTGAATTAAGAATTTCTAGTTCTAATGTTGAAAAATATTTAGAAGAAAATTATGAAGAAAGTAAAAAAAATAAAAAAAAATTACATTGTACTAAATGTAAAGGATCTACTTTTGATAAACAAGAAGATTTAAGAAATCATTGTAAAACTAATTGGCATAAATTTAATGCTTTACAAAGTGCAAAAGGGAAAGAAAGTTTATCTGCTGAAGAATATGATGAATATGTTTTAATGAATCCTGAAGAATTAAAATAAATAATTAAATTTATTAAATATATAAAAATTAAAAAATATATATTTTAAAAAAATAATTATTTTAATCTTAAAAAAACAAAAGACAAAAATCCATATCCATCAAACCCAAAATAAAATCGAAAAAAAATAAAAAAAAATAAAAAAAATGAAAGCCCTAATAATCTTAACTTTAATAACCCTTTCCCTAACCTCTTTCAACACAATAGATAAAACAATGAAAATTGTAAACAAAGTAAATAAACTTCGTACAACCTGGAAAGCATCACCATATTACCGTGATATCCGTCCTTTACTTGGAGCCCGTCGTGACTCTTCTCATGTGCTCCCAATGAAAGTGCATACCCCACGTAACGACCTTCCTGAGTCTTATGACCTTCGTGATGCTTATCCAGAATGCGAGACTCTCCGTGAGATTCGTGATCAAAGTAAATGTGGATCTTGTTGGGCTTTTGGTGCAGCAGAGGCTATGAGTGACCGTCTTTGCATTGCAACTAAAGGTAAACTCCAGACCCGTGTCTCTGCACAACATCTCGTTACATGTTGTACCTCATGTGGTTCTGGATGCTTTGGTGGTTGGCCCTCTGCAACCTTCTCCTTCTGGAAAAGGTACGGAATCCCTTCTGGAGGACTTTATGGAGACAAGAACTCATGTAAACCATATTTCCTTCCTCCTTGTGATGATCATATGACTAAGTGTCATGATTATCAAGATACTCCAGCTTGTGAGAATAAATGTCAAGATGGTTATGGAAAAACTGTTGAAGAAGATTTAACTTATGGTAGTGATGCTTATTCTGTTTCTGGAGAACATCAAATTATGCAAGAAATTTATGAAAGTGGTTCTGTTGAAGGTGCTTTTGATGTATATGAAGATTTTGGTAATTATAAAAGTGGTATTTATCAACATGTCACTGGATCCTATCTTGGAGGACATGCAATTAAAATTATTGGATGGGGTGTAGAAAATGGAGTCAAATATTGGCTTTGTGCTAATAGCTGGAATGAAAGATGGGGAGAAAATGGATACTTTAGAATTCTTAGAGGAGAAAATGAATGTAGCATTGAAGATCAAGCTGATACTGGTACTCCTAAAGTTGATAGTTTGAAAATTGTAGAATAAAAATATTATTTATGTTTTCTATTTTTTATAATTGCTTTTTATTAATAGAAAATGCAGAAAAATAAAAAGTGTTTTTTTTTCATTCTTTAAAAAGATATAAATTCAATAAAAATAATATAATCAAAAAATAATATATAAACAGAATTTAAAAAGTAATAGAATAAAAATTAAAAAAAATTATTCAAAAAAAATGGAACAAAAAGTAGATGTGAGTAAATATGAAGAGATAAAGAATCAATATATAGCATATAAAAACCAAGCATCAAAATTAGAGGAAGAATTGAAAAATAATATAGAAGAAGAAAAAAAACTTACAACAGAATTAGCAGACATTGAAGCATCAACAGAAGAAGTAAATATAAATATAAACAAAGCTAAAAAAGAAGAAGGAGCAGAAAATGAATTAAAAAATAAATGTAAAGAAGTAGTAGATTATTTTTTAAAAGATATAAATTCAAATATGAATGTAGATAATATTATTGGAAGTAATTTATCAATGAGAATAGAATATCAAAATATGAAAATTTTTAAAAGTTTATTAGACCCAAATATTACTTTTGAAAAATTAAAAGAAGAAACAAAATTACAATTTGGAAAAGAAGCAGATGAATTTTATTTTGCTGATGAAAATAATAATATTTTTTTGGATGAATTAAAAGTCATTCCTGCTTTATTTCCTTTATCAATGGTAAAAGTAAGAAATTATGAACCTTTAATTAAAGTTATCGATAAAATTCATCCTAAAAGAAATAAAGTTAATATTACTGATGAAGAAGAAATTTTAAATACAAATGATAATAAAATTAAATTTTCAATTAAGGATGATATTATTAAATGGTTAGAAAACAATTATTTAAAAATATTATATTTAATATGTTATCTTATTTGGATAATTCTTTGGGTAAAATCAAGATTGAATTTTTTAACAGCAGAAAAATTTAAAACATTTCAAGCTTCAAACCAAATATTAATAGATAAAGCAAATTTTTCAAATGATACAAAAGAATTTATGGATAATTTAGGAATATCTCTTTTTCAAATGTTTGAATTTGGTCCTTATAATTCTGAAGCTACTGTGAATATAGGAAACAATAGCAATTCATATCATACATATTATAATGATTTTTTAGGTTATATTAGATTAATTCAAAAAAGATATAAAGATAATATTAATTGTTCAAGTAAGAAAATAAAAGATGAAAATGAAATTAATTGTGTAAATAAAATTAAATATTTAAAAGATAAAACTGCTACTTTCGGTAATAATATTTATGATTATGTAAAAAGTCCTTGCTCTTTATCTTTTAAAGGAATTTTAGATATATATGATAATGACGGTTATGTTTTAGATATTCCAATTATGAATAATGATGTATTAAAAAAGGCCATCAAGAATAATAAAAACTATTTTGATGAATCACATACTGCTTCTATTATATTAATGATTAATATGTATAATAGAAATTTAAATATGATTTCTATTATTAGAGTTTTATTTGAAAATTTATTCACTAAAATTGCCATTCAACATCAAACTGAAATATTTAAAATTAAACCAAATATTGATTCATACACTATTGTAAGTATTTTTTTTTGTATTTTTGCTATAATAATAACAATCATGAATTGTTTAAAACAAGAAAAAACTCATTTTAGAAATAGAAAGAAAAATAAAAAATTTAAAATTCCAAAATCATATGAAATAATAGCAATAGTCAATTTTATTTTATATTTCATAATAATAATTTATTCAAGTACAATGGTGAATAAATCAATGAGAAATACTCCAATAGATACAGAAAAGTTTAATAATTATTCTAAATATTCAGTTAGATATGATGTGCATAATATTTTTGCTTCAATAACATTTTTAATTGGATTTATTGTTTTAATATTAATTTTTTCAGAAGATTTAGAAGAATTTAGAGTAATAATAAGGACAATGAAAAATTTCATTTTTGGAATTTGGCCTTTTATAATTTTTTGGATTATATTACTTTTATTTATTTGTTATTTTATTGTTTTTTTCTTAACTGGTGATTTTTCAGAAATAATTTATAGAGAAAGTTATTTTGTTTTTATTAAAGTTATTCAATCTGTTTTTAGAGGTACAATTGATAATTTTGAATTTTCTGATAAAAAATTTACTTCTTCTCTTCATAATTCTCTTTTTAATTCAAAAAATCAATTTGAAAGAATTTATGATAAAATTGGTATTGCGGGTTATATTCTTTATTCATTTATTTTTTATCTCATTGTCTTTATTTTTTTAAAAGGTGCTATTATTGGGTTTTGCTATTTAATTTATAGAGATATGTATATTGAAGAAAAAAAAAAGAAAGAAATTGAAAATAAAGTAAAAGAAAAATTAAAAAAAAAAGAAATTAATAATATACAAAAAAATGAAAAAGAAAATGGAAATGAGAAAGATAATAAAAAATAAATGTTTATATTTAATTTTTTATTTTTTTATTAAATTTTCTTTTTAAACATTTGTCAAAAAAAATTTTAAAAAAAAATAATAAAAAAACCTCATTCAAATAAAAAAAATGAATGCTCCATCATTTAGACAATCTCATTTAAATAAAGTAAATAAATAAAAAATAAAATATAAACATATAGGAAAAAGAGCAAATTTCAATAAATAACATGTTAAATAAAAAAAATTTACCAAAAATAAAAAATGGAACATTAAATCCAATTCAATTAAAAAAATCAATAAATCCATTATTATCAAAAAATTTAAATACAGAAAAATCAAATACTTTAAAAATGACTATAAATTGTGATAGCCAAGTTTATAAAACAGAAAAAGAAAAAATTTCAGATTTTTTAAAAAGTTTAAATTTAGAAAATTATACTGATTTATTTATAAATAAAGGAATAAATTCAGAAGAAAAATTGCAATTAATAAATTATGATATATTAAAATTATTAAAAATTCCTTATGCACATTGTAAAAGAATTTTAACAAAATTAAAAGATATGAAAAAAACTACTTTAAATCTTGAAATGAAGAAATTTAATAGAAATAATTCAAATTATGAAGAAATTATTTGTCCAAAAGAAGAAGATGATATAGAACAAAATGAAGAAGAACAAAGAAAAACATTTTATGAAGCAATATCACTATTTAAAAAAACTCATAGTTATTTTTTTCCAAAAGAAGAAAATAATAATAATGAGGAAAATAATAATGATGATAAAAATGAAGAAAATAAAGAAAATGAATTCATTTTAAAAGGTGAATATATAGAAAATAATAAAAAAGAAAATTCTTTAAATGATAAATCAATAAGTACTTCACCAAAGAAAAATAATAATAATTTTAAAATAGATATATCAAAACCAATAAAAGAAGCAAGACAATTTTTTCCATTAAATAAAACAAAAACATTATGTCATCAATGTTTACATATGATTCTTCAAGAACATTGTATTCAAAAATATAATAAATTATTTTGTTCTTTACATTGTCTTGATATTTTTGAAAATAAAAATATTACTTTTTGTAACAATTGTAAAAAAAAAATTGAAATTGTTTATGCTTTCCCTTCTCTTATTCACCCTCAAACTTTTTTTTGTTCTAGTCAATGCTTAAATCTATCTGAACCTAATCTTTTTAATAATATTAATCAATCTCAAGTTATTAATTTAGATAATGTTCAAAATCAAAAGTTAAATAATTCGGATAATGATATTGTCGATATTTTAGATTTATAATTCTTATTTATTTTTGAAATAATTTATTTTTTTTTTTTTCTTATTTTTTTAGTGTAATATTTTTATGGAATTTTTTTATTTTTTTTTATTTATTTTTTAAGGGAATCTTTATTTTAATTAAAATTAGTTTTTATTTGTTATTTTATTTTTTTCTTTGTTTTTACTATTTATTTATTAAAATAAATATAATCTTTATTTAATGATATTTATTATTTGTCTTTGAATAAATTTTTTTTGAATTTTTTTAAAAAACAAATATTTCCCTTAAAAATTTATTTTAGATTAATAAACTAAAAAATGCTAACACCAATTTTTAATGATTCTCAATTAATTCATAATGATAATTCTTTAGGAGATAATATTATAAGATGTCCAAAATGTTATTTAATTCCATTTATATCAATTGAGCATTTAAATAAAGAAACAAAACTTAATTCTAAATGTTTAAACAATCACATAATAAATAAACCAATAAAAGAATTATATTATGAAAATAAAAACAATAAAATAAATATAATTAAATGTAAAAATTGTGAAGAAATAGATTGTTCAAAATTATATTATTGTATTAAATGCTATGGTTTTTATTGTGAAAAAGAAAATCATTCATTAAAAGAAGGACATAATATTTTAATTTCAATTAATAAAATAGATTCTTGTTGTTTAGAAGAAGAACATAATAATTATAATGTTAATCATTTTTGCTTTACTCATAATAAAAATATTTGTGATAGATGTAGTATTGATGAACATGAAAAAGATAATTTTATAAGATTTGATTTTTTAAAAAAAAAAGAAATTCAATTAATTCAAGATAATATTAAATTAGCCAAAGATAATTTAATGAATTTTTTAAATAATATTAATTTATTGATTTCTGATTTAGAAAAATTAATCCAAGAAATTAAAAGGGAATTTAATATTTTTAAAGAAAATAAAGAATTAGAAATTAAATTATCTCAAGATTTAATTAATGTTTATATATTAAAAAATAAGGAAAATAATCTTAATTATCAAATAATTGAAAATGTTAGAAATATTTCTTTTAAGAATATTCCTGAATTTAATTTAAATAAAATTGAAACAATTAAAAAAGAAATAATGAATCAATTTGATAACAATTTCATAGAATTTAAAGAATCTCAAAAACAACAAATTAAATCATTTGATGAAAATAATTTAATGTATGAAAATGAAAGAAAAGTTAATAAAAACAATCAATTTATGAATATGAATAACTATTATCAAGGAAATAATAACATTTTTAATAAATTTTAAAGAAAAATATATAATCTTTAAATTAATTTTCTATTTTTAAAAGAAACAATAAATCAACGAACACCAATTAATTAATTTTTAAAAAAGAAAATAATATAATAATTAAATTTTTAATTGAGATTTATTTATAAAATAATAAAAAGTACAATTTAATATAATTAATCTAATTTTTTATACATAACAAAAACTAAACCCCTTAATATATAACTAAAATACATATAATTATTTTTTATTTAATACATTTCTAAAAAACAGAACAAATACAATAATATTTCTCTTTTTTATTTAAATGTTCATTATGATTTATTTTATATATACAATTATTATTTTCTAAATTTTCTTTTTTTTCAGATTCTACTTTAATCCATTTTCCATCTTTTTCAGAAACATCAATATTAAATTTTTTCCAAGATTCAACTTCAATAATTTCTATAAAATTATTTTCAAATAAAACATGCCGTTTTTCTCTTAAATTTCCATTGTTAATTGATCCATCATTTGTTAATGATGTTCCATTTGAATTATCTGAATATTTTCTTTGATATTTTTCTTTTGGAAAAGTTAATTTATTATTGTTTAACATTTTTTTATTTATTTTACAATATTTTTTATAAAATATATTTTTTTTATTATTTTTTCATAAAAATAGAAATAATTGTTTCAATAAATTAATTTTTTTGGATTGGAAAAAATAAGTCAATAATTGTAATATGTGATTACATCTATTAATCTATAAAAATAAAGATAAAAGATTAATTTTAAAAATAATGATGATAATTTTTAATCAGTAAAAATTATTTTAAACAAAAGATGAACGTTATATAAAGTTATTTTATATTTTAAAAATCTTTTTATATTTTAATTAATAAATAATGACTTAAATTATTAAAAAATTAAGAATTAAAAATTAAATGATCAAAAATAAAATATAATTAATATCAAAAAAAAAAAATTAATTTTTTATACAATTTATCTAATAAATTTTAATTCAAAAAACAAAATAAAACATTATTTAACCATAAAAAATTTTAAAACAAAAAAAAGACCCTGAACCCAAAAAAAAAATAAGATAAATGAAAACTATTGTAAATTATTAGGGTTATTAAAATTATTTAAATTATTAGGAGAAATAGAAGCAGGATTTAAATTAATTAAAGGATTCATTCCTAAATTCATTCCCATTAAATTATTTCCCATATTTAATCCAGGTCTAAAAATTCCCATCATCATATTATTCATTGGATTTCTATTCATCATTAAAGTTTGTGGTAACATCATATTTTGTAAATTCATATTTCTATATAAAATATTATTATTATTATTTTGATTCATATTTGGTTTTATATTATTATTATTATTATTATTATTTGGTATTATTTCACCTAATTCACCTTCTTCATTATTTTGATTGCTTTTATTTACATTATTATTTGTATTTGGATTAATAATATTATTTGTATTTGGATTAATATTATTATTTATATTTGGATTATTATTATTAATTATATTATTTGTATTGTTGTTTATTTTATTTGATTGATAAAAATTTCCTGGTGTTAAAATTGGATTAATTGGCATTCCTAAATGAATATAATTAGGAAATTTTTTTTCATAATTTCTAGAATCAAAATTAGGGATTTCAACACCTATGTAATTAGGATCATGAATAAAAAAACAATTTTCTCCTCTTGTACATCCAACAGAACTATGATAATTCCTACAAGCTTTAGTTTTATATTTTGATAAATTCATTCTATGAGCACTTTCCATAAACATTTTTGTATCAGCATAATGATTATTAAAAGAAGGATTTATATTTGGAATATTTGGTGGAATTTGAAAAGGATTTTTAAGTGGATTTAAATTTATTGGATTTGCTCTTGTAATAATATTAGGTAAATTTAATGGTATTGTATTATTATTATTATTATTATTATTATTTGTATTATTTGAATTATTATTATTTATATTATTATTATTATTAGAATTATTAGTATTATTATTATTTATATTTTCTTCTTTTGGAGTTTCTAATTGATTAATAATTTTATTTTTTAACTCAGGAGTAATATTTTCTATTCCTTCTAATTTCTCAGTTATTTCCTTAACATTTTCCTGAGTAATTTCACTTAAACTTTCAATATATTTAAAAATATCTTCAATAGTAGTATCATTAGTTTGAGTAGCAATATGTGAATTTTCAACTTTAGGAATATTTTCATCTCCAAAAGCAAATAATTTACAATCACCTTCTTTAGGTTCAGGAATATCATTAAAATAAGTAATACTTAAAATATTACTACATTTATTTTCAATTTGGATTTTTTCTTTAGAATTTTTTCCTCTTTCACATTGATTTTCAATAATTAATTTTAAAGGTTGTTTCCATGAAATTTCAGCTTTTTTAGGTTGATTAGTATCCATATTAATTTCTTTTTTTCTGATATCTTCAACTTTAAATTTGTAAGGATTTGAAGCGACTTCTTGTTGAATTTTCAAATATTCTTCATGTGAAATATTTGGTGCATTTGGTGGATCTGTTGCTTTGAATATTTTCACTTGTGTTAATTCTTCCTCATTAAATGATACTTTCATATGCTTTTTTCTCGTGTTTCCCTTCTTTAAACATGGTTTTCTCCTAAAAAAATGTTAAAAAATGTATTTTTTTATTAAAAAATTTGGAAATTTAATTTTGGGAAATATTTATTTATTTTTATTAATAAAATAAATAAATATTCATTAAAAATTTTCTTAAAAGATATTAAATTAAAATTAGTTAATTTTACGTACTTATTAGGAAAATTATTATTAGATAAATTTTTATTTGAATCATAATTTTCTCTTTTTGTTTTTTTTCTCATAAATTCATTTTCACCTTCATTTCTCTCATCATCTCCATCGATCATTTTTCTCCATTTTGAAACAATATTTTCACAATATTTTTTAGCTTCATTATCATTTTTTAAAGCTTTACCTAACTTATTTATATTTTTCCCAATTTTTGTATTTTTCAAATCATTTTTTTTAAAATCAACTCTCTGACATAAGTTAACAATATCTATTATTATTTTTATTTCATCAGGAGGAATTTCCATTCCTTTTAATTTCTCTTCTTTATATTCATGAATCCATTTTGATAATGTGTGAATTACTTTTAAAGGAATTAATTGGTCTAATATACTTTTCTCTTTTATTGTCAATAAACTTTTTGTTATTTGTAATCTTTGTGACATTGTATTTGCTTTTTCCATGGAGTTTATGAGAGAATGAAGGGATTGAATATTTGTTATTTCGTCTATTGAGGACATATTGATCTTTGGATAAAAAATTATAATTTTATTATAATAGTTTATTTATTTTTTTTTTTGGGTTTTAATTAGTATATTAAGGTTTTTAACTTTTTTTATTTTTTTTTTTTGGGTTTATAATTTTAATTATTCTCATTTGTTAAAAATATATATTAAAAATTAAAATAAAAAAAATAAAATAAATAATATTAAATAAATTATGTCACAATTAAAATAACTAAAATTTAATAAAAATAATGAAAATTATCTAACCAAACAAATTCCCATAGCTTTTTTTACCAACATTATTAATTTTAGGATTTTGATTTAAATTTCCAACATTATTAATACCAGTATTCTTTTGATTAACATTTTGATTAATATCATCATTTTTAACATTATTGTTGGAATTAATTTTTTCATCTTTTCCTCCAGGATGAATATCAGAATCATTAATATCGATTTGCATAACAGTCATTAAATCTGGATCTCTTTTAATAACTTTTTGAGCATTTCTCATAACTCTAATTAATTCTGTTAAATCTTTTCTTCTTTCTGCAATATGTTCAGGCTCACTTAATAAAGAAACCATTTCATTTGATTTATATAATTGGTTATATAATTCTATTTGCATATTATCTTCTATTGATTTTATTAAATTGTTTCCTATAATTTTTGGAATAGAATCACGTAAATTTCTAACTATTAATTTAAAATATGCTTCTATTCTATTTCTTATTTCTTTTATAAATATAGTCTTTGCATCCATTTGTTGAAAATTATCATTATTTAAATTATTATTGCTATTATTTTGAATATTTCCCTTTGGATTATTAATATTACTTTGATTGTTGTTGGAATTTTGATTTTTCGGAATGAAAGTTGTAAAATTATTTAAATATTCATAATCATTTGTAAATAAATAATTAATTTCCATATCAACAATAGAATCAACTAAATATTTAGTTTTTGTCTTTTCATTAATTAAGAAATTATTAATAAAATCTCCCATATCATTTATAATTTGTGGAAATCTAGCAAATGTTTTTTCTAAAATTTTTCCAGAAAGAAAATCAATATATTGATAAATTTCATTAAACATTTCTTCAATAGGTTCTCTTAATCTTTCTAACTGAGGTTTAAGTAAATAAGTAAAAGCATCAACAGAAGGAAAACCAGGAATAGAATCACCTTCATGTATAGTTAAAGCATAATTAATATTCTCATCAGTATAACCTGCAGTAGCTTTAAAATCATTTGTAAATTCATTTAATAATTTTTTATATAATACTTTAATTTTATATCCACCTTCATCTTTTAAAAATGCTAATCTTTTATTATCATATTTCCCTTTTAAAACATTTCTAAATATATCACAATATTCATTTAACATTGTCCATAATAAACTCATTTTTCCTGCATCATCTATTGGCATTGGATTTCCTAAAGAAGATAATTCTTCCTCAGCTTCTTTCATTCTATCATTTATAGCTTTAATAATCCTTGGTAAATTTTCTCTTATAATCTTAAAATATATTTTAGTTAATTTCTGTATTAAAATATCAGTCCCTAAATATCCAATAGGCATATTCTTATAAACAGGATGACTTCTAAAAAATTCTTTTTCCTTCTTAACCATTTCACTCATAGGTAACTTATTATTTAAATCTTGTTTACTTCTATTCTTAACACCAACATATCCTAATTTAAGAGGAATTTCTTCATTCATAAGAGCTTTCCTAGCATCAGTCCCAGCATCCATAATATCTAATTTAGTTAAAACTCCAATAGTTCTAACACCACCAGTATCAATTTGTTTAGCAAGCATTAATCCGTCACTCGTAGCAATATCACTATTAGCAGCAATAACACATAAAATAATAGTTAAAGGATCCGATACATACCTCCTTGCCATATTCTTTGTGATTTCCTCAATATTCTTCGGTTGTTTACCCACTGGTACCCTAGTGACACCAGGTAGATCCACGAGAGTAAGGTCAGGACAAGTTTGGCTGTATACATTCAGGATGATCGGGTTGTCTACAATGTTCTTCTCACCTACACATACTTTGTCTGTAAGGGACTCTATTGTTTCTCTTACCTTGTTGAAGTCTGTGAATTTTTCTCCCTTCACTTCCTCGAATACTGCCCATGGTTCCCCATGATTTATATGACAGAGACGTAATTCGAGGGGACGTCTTGTGACGACACCATCTCCTCGAGGCAGGAAATCTAGTCCCACTATAGATTCCAATACTGAAGACTTTCCTGAAGATTGAGTTCCTAAGGAACAGATTCGAGGAAGTTTTATATATTCGTTCACTCCACAATCTCGAAGTTGATCTATTAGGTTTATTAATTTTCTAAGTTTTTGAAAAAGAATATTGTCTTTGTCTTCTTTTGTATCTTTTTGGGACATTTTTTCTCTTTTGATTTTTTTAAATAAATTAAAAATTAAAAAAAAATATTTTTAGGAGAATGGAATTTCTTATTTTATTTTTGGAGAAATTATATTAATATTTAAATTTTATTTACTGCTTTTTTTATGGTGAGTTTTAATTTTTATTTTTTTTAATATTTTGAAAGAGTTTTTTTAATTTATGAAATAAAAATAAAATAGAATGAGAAAAAGTGATATAGTGATAAAAAGGTTTTATTATATACAAAATTAAAAAATTAATTTTGTATAAATTATGGAACAAAGAGTAGAATTAGATGAAGATTTAAGAGGATTATCAAGTCAAGAAAGTGAAGAAGATTTACCAATTTTAGAAATAAAATCAGAAGATAAACCTAAAATAATTAAAAGTATTATTCTTCTTTTATTATATTATTCTGTTATTATTTATTCTTTAATTTATTGTAATTCTCCTGATTCACAATCAAATTTATTATTAGAAAATTATGAAGATGAAGAAGTTTTATTTATTAATAATTTTAATTTTGTTTTAATTTCAAAAAAAATCTCTTTTAATCATGTTATATTTCTGTTTAGAGAAAAAGATAATAAAATCAATAATATCATTCTTTCTTTGGAATATCAATTTTTAGAAAATTATATTGATGTAATTTCTAAATTAATTGAATATTATAATAACAATGAAAAGATTATTAAAAAAAAAAATATTCGATTATTGAAAAATCAATTAAATAATAAAATAGAAGATATATCATTATTTATTAAACATTTTAATATAACAAAAAATATTAATTTAACAGAATTATTTGAGTAATAATTTTTTAAAAAAAAAATATTTAAAAAAAAAATTATATTCCAAAAAGAATAAAACAAATCCTTCTCCAAAAAAAACAAAGAAAAAAATCAAAAAAAAATATAAAAAAAAATATAAATTTCTTCTATTTAATAAAAAATCATCAAAAAAAAAAGTAACTTTAACAGCATCCACCTTTAATATTTTTCACTTTTTCAGGATCGACAATAAGAGGTTTTGAAGGTTTTGGATCAATTTTTTTTTCACTTCCTTCCTTGATAATTTCCTTAGTCATCATTTCAAAAGCTTCATTAACATTAACACTTTCCTTAGCACTAGTTTCGAAGAATTTCATTCCATATTGACTAGCAAATTCTTTTCCTTGTTCGAAAGTAACTTTTCTATCACTTTCCATGTCTTTTTTATTTCCCACAAGAATTTTATAAACATTTTTCGAAGCATTTTTTTCTATTTCAATAAGCCAAGAATTTAAATTTTGAAAAGATTCTAAATCTGTAATATCATAAACCATCATAATTCCATGTGCTCCTCTATAATATGATGATACTATATTTCTAAATCTTTCCTCTCCTGCTGTGTCCCATATTTGTAATTTTACACTCTTATTATCTAATTCTAATGTCTTTATTTTGAAATCTACTCCTATTGTTGTCACATAACTCTCTGACCATGTGTCATCTGTAAAACGAATTAGGAGACATGATTTTCCTACTCCTGAATTACCTATTACTAGGTATTTAAATAAGTAGTCACTATAAATATTATATAAATTTATTTTTTTTATTGTTACTAATCTGTTTGAGTCATTTTTTTTTTTAATAATATGATTTTTTTTTAATTAATCATAATTTTTTTTTTGGATTTTTTCTGATTTTAATTATTTTTTTTTTTTTGAATTTTTTTACACAAATTATTTTATATGTTTTTATTTTATATTTAAATAGATTTAAATAGTTAAAATATATTTCGTTAGATTATTAAGGTTTGTTTTTTATTTTTTTTTTAGAGTTTTGCTTATTTTTTGTTATTTTAGTTAGAGATTTATTCATACTATTATTAAAAGTACTATGATTATTCATATTTGATGATGCAATTATTTTTTCTTTAATAGACTTAGAAAAAGTATTTTTTTTAATAATTTCAATTTGTTTTTTTATTTTAGATTTTGAGGCAACATTATTATTAACATTAATATTAATATTAATATTAATCTTATTATTAAGATTTATAATATTATTATTAAGATTATTATTGTTATTAACCTTATTTAAAGTTTTATTATTAATTTTAAATTTATTGTTTTTATTCCTACTAATATTTTTTCTTTTTTCATTTCCTTTATTATTATTATTTTTATTATCTAAAGAAATAGTCATATTAGGAGTAGTTAATTTATTTTTAACAAAACTTAAATTAGTTTTATTAATAGAAGTATTATTATAATAATTAGGAGAAGAATTTTTAATTTGATGTTTTAAATTTTTGTTTTTAAATAAATCTTGACTTAATTTAGTATTTGATTTAGAATTACTTTTAGAACTATTTTCCCTGTTTTTACTAATTGATCTATTTTGAGAATTAATATTATTATTTTTTTTGATTGGATTATAAATATTACTTTTTTTCTTTATTTGATTTTCATTATTTTTAACAATATTAATATTATTTTTTTTCTTAGTATATAAAATTTTATTTGAATTTTTTTTTTCATTTGAATTATTTTTTGTTTGTTTTCCTTTACTTCTATTTGTTTTACTTGAATTTAAAGAAAATAAATCTATTTTACTTTTTCCTATTGTTTTAATACATTTTGAAGTTGATACAGTAATATTATTCTTTTTATTTATTATTTTTCCATTATTTAAATTTAATGTCTTCTCTTTTATTTGAGAAGAAGAATGTGCTCTTTTATTATTAATATTATTTATATTATTTAATTTTTTTTCATTATTTTTTAAATTATTTTTTGATTGATTATTATTATTATTGATTTTTAGATTATTTGGTTTAATTGTTTCTTTTTTATTTTTTGAATTTTTATTTTGACTTATTGATTTTGAAGAAGAAATTGATTTTCTATTTGAATTAATTGTTTTTTTATTATTTTTTAAAAGTAAAGAAATAGTAACAAGATTTGTTTTTTTCTTTGGATGACTTAATGATTTTGTTTCTACTTTTTTTCCATTGGAATTTTTATTTAAATATTTCTTATAATTTATACTTTGAAAATTCTTATTTTTTTCCTTTTTTTCTATACTTATTTTTTCATTTTGATTATTTAATTTTTGTTTTATTTCTTCTGTTTTAGGTAAAATTGAAGTTTTATTTGAATTTATTTTTACAAGATTATTATTTTTCTTATTTTTATCTCCTAAATAAATATTAATTGAACGAATATGATTATTTAATTGAATATTTCTTGATTTTCCTGGAATCCTTTTTATATTATTCTTTGATATATTATTTTTTGATTGATTTAAACTTTCTAATTTTTTTTTTAATTCATTTAATTTATTATATAAATCTTCATATTTAAAATGAGCTCCAAATTCAAAAAATTCGTTTTTTTCTGAATCTTCATCTTCAATATTTTCATTTTTATTATTTTCTTTTATAAATTTCTTTTCTGACATTTGAAAAAATTAATCAAAATAAAATTATAATTTTTGATTTTTTTAACTCAAATTATTTAATTTAAAAAAAATAAATTAAATTCTAAATTTATCTATTCTTAATTGGAAATACTATAAATATTTTGTTAAAATAAATCAAATAATAATTTTCAATATTAAATAAAAAATTCTTTTATTCATTTTCTCTTTCATTAAATATAATAGAACCACTATTTATATCATTAAGAATTTGATTATGTTTTCTTTTTATTTCAATTTTCTTTTTTTCAAATTGTTTAATTTTTTCTTCTAAAGAAAAAAAATCATCTGGATTTAAAATATTATCATTTTGATTTATATCATCTAATTTTTCAGCAAATAAAATTTTATTTAAACCTTCTAATTTCTTATTTATATTATATTTCTTAAAATTTGAAGAATATAATTTATCATTATTGTTTTTTTCAGGAGAATAATTTTTATTAAATTTACTTTGAAATAATTTTAAATAATTATCATTTTTAATTGGACTAGAAATATAAGTTTTATAAATTTTATTTGGATTATAAGTAAAATTAAATTTTTTTGAAATATCAGGATAAACATTATATCTTTTTATATCATTTGGTTTATGAATTTGAAAAAAAACATCTTGTAATTTTTGTTTTATTGATAAATGTCTTTGATTATTTAACATATTATATAAAATATTATTATTATTATTTATCATTTTTCTTAAATCATATTTTAAAGAATTTAAATTATTTGAATTTAATATTTTTCTTTCTTCTTGTTTATTATTTTTTTTTATATTTGATTCTTTCTTAATTAAATCTTCTTCTATTTTTAAATTATTATTTAAATTCAAGTTAAAGTCATTTGAAGGTCTTATTATAGAATAAAAATTTGGATTTTCAAAATAATTATTATTATTATATTCATTAAAATTTAATTCTTTAATTAAATCTTTTGTTAATTCTTCATCGAATAAATTTTCTCCTTTATTATTTTCTTTAATTAAACTCCCAATATCAATTTCTTTTAATTCTTTTCCTTTTTCTTCATTATTATTTATTATATTTTTTTCTTCATCTTCACTTTCTGTTGTTTCTAATATTTTTAATAATGATGTATATTTTTCTATAAAATGCTGTGTTGTTACATTATCTTTATCTTCTTCATTATCATCATATATTAAATCTAAAAAATTATTTGTTACTTTTTCTTCTAGTTTTAAAATATTTATTAAATAATTTCTCATTTCTTTTTTATTTATATTTTCTCTCATTGATTCTGGTAAATTTGAAAAATTTTCACATTTATCTTTTATTAATGACAGTGTTTCATTAATATTCATTTTTTTTAATTTAAATTTTATATTTAAAGTTTATTTTTAATTAATAGAAAAATTTTTTGTTTACTTATTTTGTCATTATTTAACTATTTAAATATTGTTTCCTTGCTTTAATAGTATTTGAAATAAAAAGAAGTATATTTGAATCTAGAATTACTTTTTATTTTCCTTTATATAAGCTTATCAATAGTAAATAAAGAGCAAGGAATATATTTAAAAATTTATGCAAAAAAATTTTATAAAAAATAACAATTGTTTATTTATAAACAAAAAAGGTAAAAACAAAGAAAAAGAAATTTAAAAAATAATTTTATTGAGGGATGATTGGGGATTGGGGATTGGGGATTGGGGATTGGGCCCAATCCCCAATCCCCAATCCCCAATCCCCAATCCCCAATCCCCAAT
>JAEEGL012988057.1_pt1 | contig 42402 bp, 43 predicted proteins | sample 9134231 | NCBI WGS metagenome assembly JAEEGL01 (sample SAMN16246548, study PRJNA631951) | gut metagenome | biome: gut microbiome; feature: rumen; material: fiber-attached | host: Bos | place: Iran: Karaj | collected 2018-10 | reverse complement strand
GCCAGGAGGCCGATCTGGTTCTCGGTGTAGATGGTCACCGTGTATTCTTTCACTTCGCTATCCATTGTACCATTCGTTTTCCGTGATCATAATCTGGTGGATGCCCTTGCCGGGCGGCACCATCGGCATCACCATCCCCTCTTCCAGGACGTGGACGTCCAGCAGGAAAGGCTTGTCGTCGGCGAACATCGCCTTTAGGGCCGCATCCAGTTCCTCCCGCTTTTCCACGGTGACGCACGGGATGCCATAGGCGCGGGCGATCATCGCATAGTCGGGATTCAGCATCCGGGTTTCAGAATAACGGCAGCCGAAGAAGAGTTCCTGCCACTGGCGGACATTGCCCAGCCAGTTGTTGTTCAGGAGGACGATCTTCACACCCACCTGCTCCTGCATGATGGTGCCGAATTCCTGCATCGTCATCTGGATGCCGCCGTCACCGACGAAACAGCACACGGGTCGTCCCGGCTCGGCCACCTTGGCACCGATGGCGGCTGGCAGGCCGAAGCCCATCGTACCGAGACCGCCGGAGGAGATGAAGCTGCGGGAGCGCGTGAAACGGGAATAGCGGGCGCCCATCATCTGGTTCTGGCCCACGTCCGTCACCACGACGGCCTTCTCGGCGGAAGCCCGGACCACGCGGTCCACCACCTCGCCCATCCTGAGCATGCCGGAAGCGGGGTGCACTTCCGGGTCGATGACCTTTTCCTTCTCCACGGCGTCGCAGCGCTCGACACTCTTGTTCCACGCAGGATGCTTGCGTTCCTTCATCCGCTCCGTCAGGACCTTGAGAACCTTCTTGGCATCACCGCGGAGGCCCACCTCGACGGGAATGATCTTCCCGATCTCGGAGGTGTCGATATCGATGTGGATGACCTTCGCCTGGCGGGCGTAGGTGGATACCGTCCCGGTGACGCGGTCGTCGAACCGCATGCCGACGGCCACCAGCACGTCGCAGGTGTTCGTCAGGATGTTCGGAGCCACGTTGCCGTGCATTCCGATCATACCGCGGTAGAGCGGGAAGTCGGAAGGCAGGGCGCTCAGGCCCAGAAGGGTGGATCCCGCAGGAATGTCGCCCTTGAGAAGGAATTCCTTGAGCTCCTCCTCCGCGTGGCCCAGAACAACGCCCTGGCCGAACACGACGAAGGGGCGCTCGGCCTCGTTCAATAAGGCGACTGCCTTGTTCAGAGACACTTCCGATATCTTCGGGTCGGGGACGTAGCTCCGGATGAAATTGCATTTCTCGTACTTGAAGTCCGTCAGGCCCACCTGCGCATCCTTGGTGAAGTCCAGGACCACGGGGCCGGGACGGCCGCTCCGGGCGATATAGAAAGCCCGGGCGACGGCCCACGCCACCTCGTCCGCAGAGCGGATCTGGTAGTTCCATTTGCTGATGGGGCCTGTGAGGCCGATGACGTCGGCTTCCTGGAAGGCGTCCGTGCCCAGGGCGGCGGACGAAACCTGGCCGGTGATGACCACCACCGGGGTGGAGTCCGTCATGGCATCGTGGACGCCGGTGATGACGTTTGTCGCGCCGGGACCGGAGGTGACGATCACCACGCCGGGATCGCCCTTCACACGGGCATAGCCCTGCGCCGCGTGGATGGCTCCCTGCTCGTGCCGCACCAGGATATGGCGGACGCGGTCCTTATAACTGTACAGACTGTCGTAGACGGGCATGATCTGCCCGCCCGGATACCCGAAAACGGTATCCACTCCCTCCTCGATGAGGGAACACCACAGTGCTTCCGATCCTGTCATCATATCTATCCGTTAAGTTCGTTTTTATCTCCTTACTGTTCCGGAAGGATCCGGACCGCTCCCTTGTCGGCGGAACTGACCATCCGGGCGTAAGAGCGCAGGCTCTTGGAGACCGTCCGGACCCGGTGCGGCGGCGTAAAGGCCTTGGGGCCACGGGCTTCCTCTTCTTTCCTGCGCCGGTCCAGTTCCGCTTCGGAGAGAAGGACCCGGATGGAACGGGCCGGAATGTCAATCTCGATAGGGTCGCCGTCCCGGACCAGGGCGATGGTTCCGCCGGCGGCCGCTTCCGGGGAGATGTGGCCGATGCTGAGTCCGGAGGTGCCGCCGCTGAAACGGCCGTCAGTGAGGAGGGCGCATTCCTTGCCCAGATGGACTGACTTGAGATACGAGGTGGGATACAGCATTTCCTGCATTCCCGGGCCGCCGGCAGGGCCTTCATAAGCGATGACCACGACATCTCCGCTGCGGACCTTTCCGCCCAGGATGCCGTCGCAGGCCGCTTCCTGGGAGTCAAAGACCCGGGCCGGACCCTTGAATTTCCAGATGGAAGGATCCACGCCGGCGGTTTTGACGACGCAGCCGTCCAGGGCGATGTTGCCCTTCAGCACAGCCAGGCCGCCATCCTGGGTATAGGCGCTGGAGACACTGCGGATACAGCCTTTCTCCCGGTCGGTATCCAATGCGTCATAATAGGTTTCCTGCGAACCCATCTGCGTGCTGAAACGCCCCGCCGGAGCGCTGCGGAAGAGGTTCAGGGCTTCGTCCGTCACCCCTTCCGACAGGATGGCATAGCATTCGATCTCCTCCCCGAGGGTCATCCCGTCCACCCGGTAAAGGGTAGTGTCGACGAGGCCAGTAACGGCCAGTTCCCTCAGGATCGAGACCACGCCGCCGGCGCGGTTCACGTCCTCGACGTGAAATTGGGCGGTATTGGGCGCCACCTTGCAGATGCAGGGGACTTTGCGGGAAAGGACATCAATGTCCTCCATCGTAAAGTCAACGCCGGCTTCCTGCGCTACGGCCAGCAAATGCAGGACCGTATTGGTGGATCCGCCCATCGCGATGTCCAGCGACATCGCATTCAAAAAAGCGGGCCGGGAAGCGATGGAACGGGGCAAGACCCGCTCATCACCGTCCCGGTAGTATTTCCAGGCATTCTCAACGATGAGGGCCGCGGCTTTCCGGAAGAGTTCCGTCCGGTTCCGGTGCGTCGCCACGACCGTCCCATTGCCGGGCAGGGCGAGGCCGATGGCTTCGGTGAGACAGTTCATCGAATTGGCCGTAAACATGCCGGAGCAGCAGCCGCAACCCGGGCACGAGGAGGCTTCCACCTGCGCGATTTCCTCATCCGAAAGGGAGGTGTCGGCCGACTGGACCATCGCGTCGATCAGGTCCAGTTTCCGGTTTCCCAGGACACCGGCTTCCATCGGACCGCCGGATACGAAAACCGTGGGGATGTTCAGCCGCATGGCCGCCATCAGCATGCCGGGCGTGATCTTGTCACAGTTGCTGATGCACACCATCGCATCGGCCTTGTGGGCATTCACCATGTACTCGACGCTGTCGGCAATGACTTCCCGGGAAGGAAGGGAGTACAGCATCCCGTCGTGTCCCATGGCGATTCCGTCGTCCACGGCGATGGTATTGAATTCGGCCGCGTAGCAGCCCAGACGGGCGATTTCAGCCTTGACGAGCTGGCCGGCCTCATGGAGATGGGTATGGCCCGGAACGAACTGCGTAAAGGAATTCACGACGGCGATGACGGGTTTTCCCACCTGGTCGGGCGTCATTCCCGCCGCTGTCCAAAGTGCCCGGGCTCCGGCCATCCGGCGACCCTTGAAGGTAACGCTGCTTCTAAAAGGATGCTTCATACACTACTATAAAAAAACCCCTTCCAGGTGCGGACCAAGAAGGGGTTAAGGTTTATATTCGACCGTCATGCCTTTCCTGTCCGCGCCTTTAACAGGCAAGGATAATAAGGGCGAGGACGATGACGAGTACGTTGTTCATTTCACTACTAAATCGTAACCGAAAGCAAATATGGCGATTTAGTTTTTAAAAAACAAGAAAAACTTGGTAAAATTATTGATTATCAGCATCCCGAAGGGCCGGGAAGGAATCACGGAATTGATCCAAAAGGGCGTGTTTGAGTTCAAATTCGATAATGTCAATACGTCCTTCCTTACAAATTGAAAGCAATTCTCCGCGGGGACCGTACAAACTGGTATGTCCAGAATAGAGGTTGCCGGGGTCCTTTCCGACCCGGTTTACCCCCGCCACGAAGCATACGTTCTCGATGGCACGGGCCTTCAGGAGGGCGTCCCAGGCATCGATGCGCTGCTGCGGCCAGCTGGCCACATACAGGATCAGGTCGTAATCCGGCTTGCCCTCGACCAGCCGGTTCCGGGCGAAGACGGGAAAACGCAGGTCGTAACAGACCTGCAGGAGAATCCGGAAACCGGCATATTCCACGATCACCCGTTCATCACCAGCCTTGTAATGGTTGTCTTCACCCGCATAGGTAAAAAGGTGATGCTTGTCATAATACTGGTAATGCCCGTCCGGGAAAACGAAATAGAAGCGGTTGCGATACCCTTTCCCCGTCAGGACGGACACGCTGCCCGCAACGGCGCAGCCCTTGTTCCTTGCATATTCCTGCATCCAGCGGAGGCTGTCGCCTTCCTCACTTTCGGCGACGCCTTCGGGCTCCGTCACGAAACCCGTGGAAAACATTTCGGGGAGGACGACAAGGTCCGCCCGGGAGCCCATCAGCATCCGGCGGGCATCTTCCCGGCTCTGGGAAGGATTCCCCCACTCCGGAGCCGTCTGCAACAGAATGATTCTCATAGTGCGAAGATAAGAAAAATCCTTAACTTTGTCCCATGGCAGACAACTATTTGGAAAAGAAATACGAAGAGCTGCAGGAAAAGCGGCCGGTGATCAGGCGGAACAACCCGTCCCTGGATACGCTCCTGCGCCGCAACCGGAGTTACCGGGGCTACGATCCCTCGCGCGTCGTCACGCGGGAAGAATTGAGAAAACTGGTGGAAGTGACGACCCTCGTCCCATCGGGAATGAACCGGCAGGCACTGCGTTATCGCCTTGTAACAGAGGAAGAAAGTGACAAAGTCCTTCCGCTTGTCCGGCTGGGCGGCGCACTTCCGGAATTGCACCTTCCCTTTCCCGGAACGGAACCCCGCGCCTTCCTGGTCATTGCTAGCACAGTCCCGGAGAATCCGGTCATCGACATCGACCTGGGCATCGCTGCGCAAAGCCTGCTGCTGAAAGCCGTGGAGATGGGCCTGAACGGCATCATCATCCGCGCCTTCGACGCCGGGAAGCTGCAGGAAGCATTGGGATTGGAACTTACCCCGCTCCTGGTCATCGCCATCGGCAAAGGGGCGGAGAACATTTTCCTGAAACCGGTGGAACCCGGAGAACCGCTGGACTATTACCGGAAAGACGGGGTGCATTTCGTCCCGAAACGGAAGGTAGATGACATATTGATATAAAAAACGGCGTCCCGCGGGACGCCGTTCGACATGTTGTGCCGGAAGACTAATGGGTCACCTTCGGCTCGAGTTCCTTAGCGAGATCGATGAACTTCTGGACTTCCTTCTCCACCGGGGTACGGCGGCAAAGGTGCTTCTCTTCATTCACCTCCAGGAGCTTGGCGGCGAGGTTCGCGGCATTGCGGTTGCGGAGTTCCTTCACGGTGTCCACACCGGCGGCCTCGAGGAGTTCGGAGAACTGGGGACCGATGCCCTTCACACGGAACAGGTCGGCATGGTTCACCCACGTAAGGACCAGGTCGTGACGGATGCCGGTGGCCTCCTCGATAGCCTGGCGGCCCTTGGCGTCAGCGCCCTTTTCCAGGAGCTGGTCAACGGTCTCGATGCCGATGCCGATGAGCTTCTCGGCGTACACAGGGCCGATGCCCTGGATGTCGATAATCTTGTAAATCATATCAAAATTTGTGTTTAAAGGTTGTTGTCAGTGCTATTTTAATCGTTCAAATATACATTTTTTCGTAAATAAAGACAAATTTTTTCTTATATTTGCAAGGTATAGGAAAATTTTTCAATGGAAACCTATCCGCTTGACCAGGAAAAAACGTACTATTCCACTGACCTGTTGACACTTGAATGTGAAAATGGGCCCGAAACCCGGAAGATAGGCGAATGGTTGAATGTGGACCCTGTCCGCATCCACCGGATGATCGTGCGCGAAAAAATCCTGAAAGTGGACCCGATGGAGGTGTTCACGCCCCTGGTTTCCAAACTCCGCCGGGCGGATTACGAATATTACAAGCGCATCACCGGGCTCAAGATGTTCATCGACTTCCCCGGTTACTCCTCCGAGGTCGAGGCCCGGATTCCCTACGACACGGATCCCATCGCTTTCTACAAGTGGTGGCGCAAGGGGAAGCACGAGCACGTGGTCTACCTCTCCCCCGCCTACCAGTTCAAGCTGTTCCAGAAGGTTTCGGTGATGGAGCCCAAGGTCATGCTCAAGAAGGACATCGAATTCGTCAAGAACTTCTGATTTCCCATGACCCTCGAAGAGATCATCAACGTCCCCACGGCCCCATCCCCCGAAGACCTGGCGGACGACATCTGGGACGACGATAACCGTTGCTGTTACTCGGCCGACGGCACCAAGCTGCTGGACGCCGAGAATTTTCCGGCGGACATCACCGTCCGGGAGGGTTGCCGCATCCTTTGCGACGAAGTGTTCGCCTTCCAGGACTACATGGCGCAGGACCGGAAGATCGGCGAAGATATCCCTTTGGACGAGCGGGATTCCTTCCTGGAGAAAATCCACCTGCCTTCCTCCCTCACCCACATCGGCAAGGCGGTCTTCAACGAGTGCGGCTTCCTGGAATCCATCCGGCTCCCCAAGAGCCTCCTGTACATCGGAGAGGAAGCCTTCTGCGACTGCTGGAACCTGGAAAGGATCAGTTGCCCCGCCTCACTGCGGGCCATCGGCCCCCGGGCCTTCCAGGGCTGCATCAACCTCTACCAGATCCGCCTGAACAAGGGCCTGGAAGCCATCGGGGAAGAAGCCTTCGACGACTGCGAATCATTGGAATCCATCCTCATCCCGTCCGGAACTTTGGACAAGTTCCTGACCCTTATTCCCAAACAGTATCACGAATTCCTGGAAGAGTTATGAACGGAACCGCCGGACAGAAATTCACCGTCGCCCACGACGCCCCCCTCCTGAAATACCTGTATGAGATCTTTCCGACCCAGTCCAAGACCGGGGTCAAGAACATGCTTTCCAAAGGCCAGGTCCTGGTGAACGGGCAGCAGCGGACCGCCTTCGACCATCCGCTCCAGGCCGGGGACGCGCTCCTGGTCCTTCCCAAGGTCATCTCGATGGCACGCGAAAATGCCGTCAATGCCCGGGAGGAAGTGGAAAAAACCGGTGTCAAGATTGTGTACGAAGATGACGACTACATCGTGGTGGACAAGCCGTCGGGAATGCTGAGCGTTTCCACCGCCCGGGGGTCCCAAAGCAAATCCGGCCATAAGGAAACCACCCTGTACGCCATCCTGAACGCCTATGTGAAGGTCCAGGCCCGTTCCCGGCGGAAGGAGGACCTGGCCAGCGGCCGCACACCGGACCGCAGCACGGCCAAGATCTGGATCGTCCACCGCATCGACAAGGGAACCTCCGGCCTGCTGGTCTTCGCCAAGAACGAAAGGGCCAAGGAAATCCTTCAGAGCCGCTGGAAGGAACTCGTCATCGAACGCCGCTATGTCGCCTATCTGGAGAAGAAGGTGGAGAAGGAGTCCGGCGCCATCCAGAGCTGGCTCGTGGAAAACCCCAAGTCGATGAAGGTCCATTCCTATCCCGAAGAAGTCCGGGACGGCCATCTGGCCATCACCCATTACAAGGTCCTGGAGTATGTCCATAAGGGAAAAGGCGTCTACACCAAGGCCGAATTCTCCCTGGAGAGCGGACGGAAGAACCAGATCCGTGTCCACGCCGCCGACATCGGCCATCCCATCGCCGGCGACGAAAAATACGGCGCCGAGACGGACCCGATCCGCCGGCTCGCCCTCCATGCTGCCTCCCTCGTCTTCCGGAATCCGGTTTCCGGTGAAATCATCCGCTGCAAGTCCCCGCTTCCCGAAGCCTTTGAAAGATTCGAACAATGATGGAAACGTTCACGGTCCCCGGTGCATCTGACGGCGTTCAGCTCAGCACCCTCCTCATCGCTCCCGAGGCGCCCAAAGCGGTCCTCCAGCTGGTCCACGGAATGGCGGAACACAAGGAGCGCTATATCCCCTTCATGAACTACCTGTCGGAGATGGGCTATGCCTGCGTCATCTTCGACCTCCGGGGCCACGGAGAAACGGTTGCCTCCCAGGAAGACCTCGGCTATCTGGGAAAGGGGGGAATGCGAGGCCTCGTGGACGATGTCCACTGCGTAACGGACTGGATCAAAGAACGTTTTCCCGGTCTTCCGGTCTTCCTTTTCGGTCACAGCATGGGGTCGATGATCGTCCGTAGCTATCTCAAACGGTACGACAGGGACATCGCCGGTCTCATCGTCTGCGGCAGCCCCAGCAAGAACCCGGCCGCCGGCCTGGGCAATTTTCTCGCAGGCTGCATCGGCCTCTTCAAGGGACAGCGGTACCGCTCGGAATTCCTTGCGAACCTGTGCACCGGCAACAACGACAGGAAGTTCAAGGCCGACGGAATCAAAAATGCCTGGCTTTCCACCAACAAGGCCAATGTCCATGCCTATAACAACGATCCCCTGTGCGGCTTCATGTTCACGGTCAACGGCTACCGGAACGGCCTGTTCCGCCTGATGATGGACATCTACTCCCCGGAAGGTTGGGTCATGTCGAATCCGGAACTGCCCGTCCACTTCATCGCCGGAGCTGAGGACCCCTGCATCATCAACCTGAAGAAGTTCTCGCAAGCGGTAAGTTTCCTCCGCGGACGGGGCTACCGTGAAGTGACCAGCCAGGTCTACCCCAAGATGCGGCACGAAATCCTGAACGAAGTCGGCCGGGAAGACGTGTGGCGTGATGTCCGCGACCGCCTGGACGGATGGCTTGCGCGATGAATCCCACTTCCAAGGAAATATTCAACCGGGCGGAACTCCTGCTCGGTGCCGGTGTGATGGAGCGTCTCAGCACCGTCCGGGTCATTCTCTTCGGGGTAGGCGGCGTGGGCAGCTGGTGCGCTGAAGGCCTTGTCCGGTCGGGTGTTACACATCTGACCCTGGTCGATGCCGACTGCGTCGCCCCTTCCAACATCAACCGCCAGCGAATGGCCACGGTCTCCACCGTCGGCCGCCCGAAAGTCGATGTACTGAAGGAAATGCTGCTGGAAATCAATCCCTCCGCCTCTGTCGAAACGATCCAGGCCCGGTTCACGGAGGCTTCTGCGGCCGGTTTCGGACTGGATTCCTACGACTATGTCATTGACGCCATCGACGCCCTGAAGGACAAGGCGTCGCTCATCCTGCACGCCACTGCCTCCCGCGCCACCTTCTTCTCCTCAATGGGAGCGGCCTGCAAAGTGGATCCGACCCGCATCCGGGTCGCTTCCTTCTGGGAAGTCCGAGGGTGCCCCCTCGGCGCCATGCTCCGCAAGAAACTCCGCAAGGCCAACACCCTTCCAGCCAAGGACTTCCTATGTGTCTATGACGAAGAACTCCTCCCCAACCGCGGCAATGATACCGCCCTCCCGGAAGAGCTCAAATTCGACAAAGTCTCCCACAACGGCTCCTTGGTGACCGTCACGGCCCCATTCGGTTTCACACTGGCTTCACTGGTTATCCAGGATATTTGTCCATAGGATCAGCGGCAATCCTTGCAGAGGCCTTTGATCAAGTAATTGACTGTTCTTGGCTCGAAGGAGTCGGGAATGCTGACCGGAGGGACGGGGATGTCCTCCAGGCAGAAGGTGCGGTGGCACTTTTCGCAGTAGAAGTGGACGTGGAGGTCATCGTCTTCGTCGTCATGGTGACTGTGGCACAGTTCATAGCGTACGCCATCCCCCGTATCTTCCAGGACGTGGACCAGATGCGCGTCGCGGAAGGCCTGAAGGGTGCGGAAGATGTTGGACTTGTCAATCGTTTCCAGCCGGACTTCCAGTTCGGACATGGACATCGGCCGTCCCGCCGCAGCCAGGGCGCGGGCAATCAGGATGCGGTTCGCCGTGGGCTTCACACCGTGGCGTTCCATCAGTTCGAGCAGATGAGTGTCTTCCATACAGTGCAAAAATAAAGGATTGCGTCGAAAAACGCAATCCCCATCCATGGTGATATGCATTACGCATCGGTCAGCTCATCAGGATCGCCGTCAGGCGCGCCGTTTCCAGCAGGAAGCCGTCGTGCCCGAAATGGGAGGAGATCTCGATATGGTCCGCACCAGGGATCAGACGGGCCCAGGCCGACGCTTCCATCGTCGGGAAGATCGAGTCCGTATCGATGGAGACAACGGTAGTCCGGGCTTTGATCCGGGCAAGCGCTTTCTCCACGCCACCGCGGCCACGGCCCACATTATGGCTGTCCAACGCGTTGCATAGCGTATAGTAGGAATAGGCGTCGAACTGGCGACGGACCAGTTTCTCACCCTGATAGCGCTCATACGAGGCCGCCCGTCCGGCGAAAAGCGTATCCGGATCCGATTCGGACTGGGTCAATCCATATCCTTCGAAGCATCGGTAGGTGATCAAGGCCTGGGCCCGGGCGCATTTAAGCCCGGCCGCACCTCCGCTCAGGTCCCGGGCTTCCCGGAAGGTGGGATCGGCTTCCAGGGCCATCCGCTGCGCCTCCACCGTGGCAGACAGGTAAGGAGATACGCGCGGTGCCGTGGCGATGAAGATGCACCGCTTGAAAACCGAGGGCTCCGTCACGGCCCATTCGACGGCCTGGAAACCTCCGATGGAACTTCCGATCAGTAAGTCCACCCGATTGATTCCCAAAGATTTCCGAACGAATGACAAGGTGGTCACAAAATCCCTGACCGTCACCTTCGGAAAGTCCAGCAACCAGGGTTTTCCCGTCGCCGGGTTCACCCGGGCCGGCCCTTCCGAACCGTAGGCGGACCCCAGCATGTTCACACAGGCCACGAAATTCTTTTCCGTGTCGATGGCTTTGCCGGGACCGACCATTTCCGGCCACCAGTCCTCCGGATCGCTGTTCGCCGTCAGGGCATGGCATATCCAGATGACAGGGCGTCTGCCATCCCACTTCTCCTGCGAAGTATGGAAGACGATCCTGGCAGCGGGGAGGATTCCCCCCGCTTCGAGCTCAACCCGGGTTGTCAGTTCATGTCGGATCATTCAGCAGCGGCGTCAAGGGCTTGGGACAGGTCGGTGATGATGTCGTCCACATCTTCCAGTCCGATGGAGAGGCGCATCAGGCCCGGATCAATGCCCGCGGCGCGCAGCTGTTCGTCCGACAGCTGCCGGTGCGTATGGGAAGCCGGGTGCAGGATGCAGGAATAACAGTCGGCCACGTGCGTTTCGATGGTAATCAACCGAAGGGCATCCATGAAACGGTTGTCGAAGTCACGGCCGCCTTTGAGTCCGATACACATCACGCCGCAGCTGCCTTCCGGCAGGTATTTGAGCTGCTTTTCGTGCTCGGGGTCGTCAGGAAGGTCCGGGAAACGGACCCACGCCACGGCAGGATGAGACTTCAGGAACTGTGCTACCTTCAGCGCACTTTCGGTGACACGGCGGATCCGGAGATGGAGCGTCTGCAGACCGAGGTTGAGATAGAAGGCATTCTGCGGACTCTGGGTGGAGCCGAGGTCGCGCATCAGGTGCGTCACGGCCTTGGTGATATAAGCCGCACGTCCGAAAGCCTTCGTATAAGTCAGACCGTGATAGGATTCATCCGGGGTCGTGAGTCCCGGGAACTTGTCGGCATGGGCATCCCAGTCGAAATTGCCGCTGTCCACGAGGCAGCCGCCGACCGTAGCGCCATGTCCGTCGATATACTTGGTCGTGGAGTGGGTGACGATGTCGGCCCCCCACTCGAAAGGCCGGCAGTGAATCGGCGTAGCGAAGGTGTTGTCGATGACAAGCGGTACCCCGTGCGCATGGGCAATCTTCGCAAAACGCTCGATATCAAGGACTTCTACGCCTGGGTTAGAAAGGGTTTCCCCAAACAGGAGCTTGGTTTCCGGACGGAAGGCGACTTCCACCTCTGCATCGGAAGCCTTGTGGTCCACGAAGGTAACGTCAATGCCCATCTTCGCGAGCGTCACCCCCAGCAGATTGAAAGTGCCGCCGTAAATGTTGTTCAGGCTCACGATATGGTCGCCCGCCTGGCAGATATTCAGGCAGGCAAAGAGGTTCGCCGCCTGCCCGGAAGACGTAAGGATGGCGCCCACACCGCCCTCCAGGGCCGCGATACGGGATGCCACGGCGTCGCAGGTAGGGTTCGCCAGCCGGGTATAGAAATAGCCGCTGTCCTCCAGGTCGAAAAGGCGGCCCATCTGGTCGGAAGTCTCGTATTTGAAAGTCGTGCTCTGTACGATGGGAAGCTGACGCGGTTCGCCGCGCTTGGGAGTGTAGCCTGCATGGAGGCAGAGGGTATCCAGTTTGCTCATTTCAGTTCGTTTTTCCAAACAAAGATAGTCTCTTTGGAAAATCCAGACAACAATCTACAATTATTTAGAAAATATTTCTATATTTACCCCAAATTTGGAAAAACAAAGAAATTAAAGCCGGTATCCGGCCGTCAAACAGAATATTATTCTTTGCTATGAATGATCTCCTCCTCGACTCCGTCGACCTTGACATCCTGCGCTGCATGCAGGAAAACGCCCGGCTCACCACCAAGGAATTGGCCGCCCGGGTCCATCTGTCCACCACCCCCGTTTTCGAGCGGCTCAAGCGCCTGGAACGCAGCGGCGTGATCCGCAAGTACGTCGCCGTCCTGGACGCGGAAAAACTCCATCTGGGCTTCGTCGTCTTCTGTTCGGTGAAACTGAAGCAGATGAACCGGGAAGTCGCCCGGGAATTCGTGTCCGTCGTCAAGGATATTCCGCAGGTAGCCGAATGCTACAACGTTTCCGGCGAATACGACTATCTGCTCAAGATCCACGCGCCGGACATGAAGTACTATAATGAATTCATCATCAACGTGCTCGGAACCATCGACTCCATCGGCAGCATTCTGTCGACCTTCGTGATGGACGAAATAAAAAACACGCACGCCCTCTATCTGTGACACTTTTTTGTTATATTTGTAAAATATAAAAACCCTTTGTAAAAGACATTCTCGGTTGATATGAAAAACAATGAAGCCAGGCGCTGTCTCCTGTGCAAGAAGCCCAAGTGCTCCCTGCAGGGATGCCCTGTCCATACGCCCATTCCGGAATGCATGGCCCTGTACCGGGAAGACAAACTGGATGAGGCCGGAAAACTCCTTTTCGACAACAATCCCCTCTCTGCCATAACCTCCCGCGTGTGCAACTGGAAACAGCTGTGTCACGGCAACTGCGTCCTGAATGTCAAGCACATTCCGGTCCGCTGGTACGAAATCGAGCAGGAAATCTCCGACGCCTATCTGTTCAGTGCGAAACTGAAACGGGAATCCGACGTCCTTGCCGGCAAGAAGATCGCCCTGGTCGGTGCCGGGCCCGTCGGAATCGCCGCCGCCGTCTGGCTCTACCGCGCCGGTGCGGACATCTCGATGGCCGATGCCAATCCCCGCATGGGCGGCGTCTTGCGATACGGGATCCCCGCCTTCCGGCTGGACAAGAAGTATGTCAATGCCTTTGAACGGATGTTCGACGACTCCGGCATCAAGTTCCAGGGAGAGATGAGGGTCGGCCGGGACATCGCCCTCGACCGGGTGGCCGCCCGCTACGACGCCGTCCTGCTGGGAGCCGGAGCCGAGAAGCCGGCTTCCCTCAACATTCCCGGCGAAGGGAAAGGCCTGCAAGCCCTCCCCTTCCTCCGGAATCCCGCCGCATTCGACCTGGGCAGGAAAGTCATCGTCATCGGCGGCGGAAACGTGGCGATGGACGCCAGCCGGGCCGCCGTCCGGCAAGGTACCGAAACCTGGATCTACTACCGGAAGGATTACGGGAACATGCCGGCCAATCCGAACGAAATCGCGGAGGCCATGCGGGACGGCGTGCATTTCCGCGTTTTCCAGGCGCCCGTGGAAGTCCGCACGAACAGCGTCGTCTTCTGCGACTGCCAGAACGTGACGGACCCGGAAACCGGCAAGGTCGTCACCAAGATCCTGGAAGGAACCGAACATGAAGTGGATTGCGAAACCCTCCTGACGGCCATCAGCGAGACGCCGGATCCGACCATTTTCACGGGTTGCGAACCGGCCCTGGACCGCTGGAACATCCCCCAGGTGACGGAAGACGGCCAGGTGATCATCAAGGGCATCGACAACGTCTTCGCCGCCGGCGATTTCCTGACGGGGCCGAAGACCGTCGTGGAAGCCGTCGCCTCCGCCCGAAAAGCCGTGGACGCCATCATCGCCCGCTACGGACGCAAAGCGGAATAAGCTTATGAAGGCAGTCCTCATCTATTCCGGCGGGCTGGACAGCACCACGCTCCTGTACGAATACAGGGAGAGCATCGCGCTGGCCGTCAGCTTCGACTACGGTTCGAAGCATAATGCGAAGGAAATCGCCTGCGCAGTGGAAAATTGCCGGCGGCTGGGAATCCCCCACCGGATCATTCCGCTGGATTTCATCGGGAAATACTTCCGGAGCGACCTCCTTCTTTCCGGAGGGCAAATCCCGGAAGGCTCCTATGCCGATGAAAACATGAAATCCACCGTCGTCCCCTTCCGGAACGGCATCATGCTGGCCATCGCCGCTGGTCTGGCAGAGAGCAACGACCTGGATACCGTCCTCATTGCGAACCACGGCGGCGACCATGCCATCTATCCGGACTGCCGGCCCGAATTCATCGAAGCCTTCGACCGGGCGGCTGAAGCGGGAACTTACAACGGCGTCCGCATCGTCTCCCCTTACTGCAACATCACCAAGCGAGACATCGCCCTGCGCGGAAAGGCGCTCGGAATCGACTATTCTCTCACCTATTCCTGCTACAAGGGCGGTGAAAAGCACTGCGGACGCTGCGGCACCTGCACCGAACGGAAAGAAGCCCTGGCCGGATTCGACCATACCGAATACGAAGAATAACAGCCTATGTATTACGTTTGCAAACGACTGGAAATATCGGCTGCGCACAGCCTGATGCTCTCCTATGAGAGCAAATGCGAGGACCTGCACGGCCACAACTGGATCGTCAAGATCTACTGCAAGTCCGAAACCCTGAACCAGGACGGCATGGTCACCGACTTCACCCTCATCAAGCGGAACATCGAGAAGGCCCTGGACCACAAGAACCTCAACGATGTCCTCCCGATGAACCCCACGGCCGAGAACATCGCGCGCTGGATCTGTGACAACACGCCCAATGCGTACAAGGTCGAGGTCTGGGAATCCGAGATGAACATGGCAGCCTACGAGAGAGACTGACGGGTCGTGGCAGGGTGACATGTACAGGGTAAACGAAATATTCTACAGCCTTCAGGGTGAAGGGTTTTGGACGGGGACGCCGATGGTGTTCGTGCGGTTCAGCGGGTGCAACCTGAAGTGCCCGTTCTGCGATACGGACCACAGCGGATTCCGGGAGATGGGTGCGGAGGAGATCGTAAAGGAAGCGTCCCGGGCCGGAGGGGCATGCGGCAGGGTATGCGTTACTGGCGGAGAACCCTCGTTACAACTGGACAAGACACTCGTCGAGGCTTTGCACGAGGCTGGATTCAAGATCCATGTCGAGACCAACGGAACCCGGCTTCTCCCGGAGGGCGTGGATTGGGTGACGATGAGCCCGAAGCAGGACGTGGAAGGCTTGCAGGGAAACGGAGCTGTAGCGCTTGAGCGGGCGGACGAGGTGAAGGTCGTGTACCTGGGAAAGGATGTCGAGAAGTGGGCGGAATTTCCTGCTCCATGGCATTTCCTCCAGCCCTGTTCGTGCGCCAATACGGACGAAGCCATCGGCTACATCCAGTGGCATCCGCATTGGAGGCTGTCGCTGCAGACACATAAACTAATGGACATCAGATGAAAAGGAACGAGTACGACGTCATCATCGTCGGTGGCGGTATCACGGGTGCAGGCACCGCAAGGGATTGCGCGATGCGCGGTCTGCGGGTCCTCCTCATCGAACGCCACGACATCGCCACCGGAGCGACGGGCCGCAATCACGGACTGCTCCATTCCGGCGCGCGCTATGCCGTGACCGACCAGGAATCCGCGAGCGAATGCATCCGCGAGAACATGATCCTCCGGCGGATCGCCTCCCACTGCGTGGACGAGACTGACGGCTTCTTCATCACCCTGCCGGAAGACGACCTGAACTACCAGGCGAAATTCGTGGAATCCTGTCTCGCAGCCGGCATCAACGCCGAGATCGTGGACCCTAAGGAAGCCCTGCGGATGGAACCGTCCATGAATCCGGACCTGATCGGCGCCGTCAAGGTGCCTGACGGAAGTGTGGACCCGTTTCGCCTGTGCGCGGCCAACATGCTGGACGCCAAACTCCACGGTGCGCAGGTCCTGCTCTATACCGAGGTCACGGGCTTCATCAAGGAAGGTGACCGGATACAGGGAATCCGCACCTACAATCACCAGACCCATAAAAGCGGAGAATACTACGCCCCCATCACGGTCAATGCCGCCGGCATCTGGGGCCAGCACATCGCCGAGCTTGCAGGAGTCAAGATCGGGATGTTCCCGGCCAAGGGAGCGCTCCTGATCTTCGCCCACCGGGTCAACGGTATCGTCATCAACCGGTGCCGGAAACCCGCCAATGCCGACATCCTCGTTCCGGGTGACACCGTCTGCGTGATTGGTACGACCTCCACGAAGATTCCCTTTGAGGAATGCGACCATGTCAAGGTTACCCCGGACGAGGTAAACCTCCTCATCGAGGAAGGGGCCAAACTGGCCCCGGCCCTGGCCAGCACTCGCATCCTGCGCGCCTATGCCGGCGTCCGTCCGCTGGTGAGCGCCGACAACGATCCCAGCGGCCGCAACATCAGCCGCGGCATCGTATGCCTGGATCACGAAACCCGCGACGGACTGAAAGGCTTCATTACGATAACCGGAGGTAAGTTGATGACCTACAGGCTGATGGCCGAAATGGCGACAGACCTCGTATGCCGGAAACTGGCGGTTGACAAAGCCTGCGCAACGGCGGAGACGCCGCTTCCCGGCTCCGGCGGAAAAAGCTTCCGCGAAGTAGCCGAAAAGATCTGGGAGAACCCGACCACGGTCCAGAAAGCGGCCGTCGGACGGCTTGGAATGGCGGCCGAACGGATGCAGTCCTCCGACTCCGTAAACCAGTCGCTCGTATGTGAATGCGAGGAAGTGTCCGTGGGCGAAATCAACTCCGCCATCGAGCGGCTGGACGTCAACGGCCTCACCGACCTGCGGCGCCGTACCCGTGTCGGAATGGGCACCTGTCAGGGTGAACTCTGCGGCTGCCGGGCCGCCGGCCTGCTGGCCAAGGCGCACGGGTGCGCCGACCGCGCCCGGGAAGATCTGAAGGACTTCATGACCGAACGCTGGAAAGGGATGTATCCGATCGGCTGGGGCGATGCGCTCCGCGAAGCGGAATATACGCAGTGGGTCTATAAACACGTACTGGGCGTATGAGATTCGATACCGTCATCATCGGTGGGGGCCTGGCGGGCCTCACCGCCGGCATCAGCCTCCAGGAGGCAGGCCAGAAAGTCGCCATCGTCAGCGCCGGTCAGAATGCAATGCATTTCTTCTCCGGCAACTTCGAGGAGATCGGACCTGCCCGGAAAAGGGTCTCGGCCCTCTTTGCGTCCGCGGGCGTCCGCACCCATTCCTCCGACGGATGGATGCTCATGCCGATGGGATCCATGCGGGAAGTCTCCCTGACCCTGGACGATGTCGCTGTATTTCCGGACAAGCATGTGGCCGAAAAGGCGCTCATCGTCAATTATCCCGGTTTCCATGATTTCTATGGCACTTTCCTCGCCGAAGCGCTGGAAAAGAACGGGACCACCTGCCGGATCCGATTCGTCCGGATTCCGGAGATGGAGCACTTGAGATTGAGTCCCAGCGAGATGCGCTCCGTGAACATTGCCCGGGTCATGGACGAGCACTGGGAGAAAGTGGTCTCCGACATCCGCGTACTGCTCAAGGACGAGGATCTCATCCTCCTCCCCCAGGTGTTCGGGCTGAAGGACCTGTCGGTCTTGGACAAGATCCGGACCGCCTTTCCGGCCAGGGTCGCCTTCATCGGCACCATGCCTCCGTCTGTTCCGGGCATCCGCACCCAGATGCTCCTGAAACGCCGGTTCGAGGTCCTCGGCGGCACTTTCCTCATGGGCGACGAGGTAACTTCCGCCGCCATGCACGAGGGAATCGTGAGCAGCGTCACCACCCGGAACCTGGATACGGCGCGGCTTTTTGCCGACCAATTCATCCTGGCGACCGGCGGCTTTTTCTCCAAGGGACTGGTGTCCACCCCGACCCTGGTCAACGAACCGCTGTTCGGCCTGGACATCGATTATCCCGAGGACCGGAACGCCTGGTACGACCCCGATTTCTTCGCGGACCAGCCTTATCTCAACTTCGGCGTCAAGACGGACGAATCGCTCCGGGCCGTGAAGGATGGAGTGCCCCTCCAGAACCTGTATGCAATCGGTTCCATCCTGGGGAATACACGGAAAGCGGATTATGGAACAGCGGCAGGACTTGCCATCCGGACGGCCTTTGCGGTCGCGGACACGATCAAAGGAGGTAACGTATGAAACTGCAGGAATTTACCGCCAGCGCCCACAATTTCGAGGAATGCATGAAGTGCACCATCTGCACGGCCTACTGCCCGGTCGTGCCGGTGAATCCGCGCTACCCCGGCCCCAAGCAGGCCGGTCCGGACGGAGAGCGGCTCCGCCTCAAGGACCCGTACTTCTTCAACCAGGCACTCAAATACTGTCTGAACTGCAAGCGTTGCGAAGTGGTCTGCCCTTCCGGGGTCAAGGTGGCCGACATCATCCAGTCGGCCCGGATCCGGTATGACCACACGCCGCCCCGGCTCCGGGACCGGATGCTAGCCAACACGGACTTCATGGGCCGCCTGGCACGTCCTTTCGCCCCCATTGTCAACGGCGTAACCGGCCTCGGCGTTACAAAGACCGTCCTCGACGTCACTTTTGCCATCGACCGGCACCGGACCTTCCCGAAATACAGCGGGAGGAGTTTCGAGGGCTGGCTCAAACGCAGGGCCAAGGAGCAGGCCAAGTTCCCCAAACAGGTCGCCTATTTCCACGGCTGCTATGCGAATTACAATTATCCCCAGTTGGGAAAGGACTTCGTCAAGGTGATGAACGCCCTGGGAATCGGCGTCCAGCTCCTGGAAAAAGAGAAATGCTGCGGCGTGGCCCTCATTGCCAACGGCATGTCCCAGAAAGCCGCCAGGAACGCCGGACATAACGTCCAGGCCCTTCAGAAGGCCGTCGATGCCGGTCTGACGGTCCTTACCACTTCGTCCACCTGTACGATGACCCTGCGGGACGAATATCCCGAACTGCTCAAGGTAGACAATGCTTCCGTCCGGGACTCCGTAATCCTGGCGACGCGCTACATCTATCAGCTCATTGAATCCGGTGCCGCGCAGCTCCGGTTCAAGGAGAATTACCGTGCCCGGATCGCCTATCACACGCCCTGCCATCTGGAGAAACTCGGCTGGGGCATCTTCTCCTACGAACTGCTCAAGATGATTCCGGGCGTGGAGTTCACCCTGCTTGATTCCAATTGCTGCGGCATCTCCGGCACCTACGGTTTCAAGAAAGAGAATTACGAGGCCTCCCAGGCCATCGGGAAACCGCTCTTCGACCAGATCCGCTCCGTCAATCCCGACTTCGTCGCCTGCGACTGTGAGACCTGCAAATGGCAGCTGGAAATGTCCACGGGCTACACGGTCAAGAATCCGATTTCAATCCTCGCCGAAGCGCTGGAGGACCTGTGATGAGAATGTAACAGATACAATGTAACAGTTTAAAGAAAGACAGTGGGGTCGGGCTCCGAAAAAAAGTCGCCCGACCCCACTGTCTTTCTTTTTGTTAGAGCGTTACTTGCGCGCGTCAATCCGTTTCCGGAGCCCGGGTGACAGGCTGAGGGTGGCGTTTTCATCGGCCCGGTCCAGCCATTTGGTCGCCAGCTTCAGGTCTCCCATCATGTAGAAGGCCAGCGCGAGGTCATAACAGGCACAGGCGCGCTTTTCGACGTTGTTGGCATTGACATACTTCATCCAGATGTCAGCGGCTTCCTTCCAGCGGTAGTCGTAGGCGTAGATGGCAGCCCGCTGCCAGTCTTCGTTGAAACCGTCAAAGAAGTACAAGGTGTAACCCTCTGTCTTCCAAGTGGGAAGGAAACGGTTGCTCATCTGGGATCCCACCATTTCGGCCCCGGAATCTATATTCTGGACAGCCTTTTCGGCAAGGACCTCCTTCGTAAGGCCACCGTTGCTGTAAACCGGAACCCGGAGGATGCTGGAGCCCCGGAATCCGTTGACTTCGTCCGTCTTGCCCATGCTGTCATAGACATACAGACGGGCGTTGTAAGGGATCTGTGCCGTGGAAACAAACGCGGAATCCACATTCCGGGCATTCGAGACGGCGACAGGGTCAGCCAGGGCGACTTCACCGAAAGAAGGGACACCCAGCAGGAAAACGACGTCGTCCCCGGTGTCCATCACCAGGCGGTGCATCAAGTCCACGTTGATGGAATCAGCGGGAATCTTGTATACGCCGATGGCTTCCTCCCCCCGGAAATAATCGGCCTCCAGGCTGCGGGCCAGGCTGGACGCCACAAGGTTGCTGAAGGTGGTATCCGCCGTACCGGCGTCCATGTAGACGATGGACATCGTCTTTCGGGACAGGTCGATGCCGGATTTGGACGGATGACGCATCTCTACGTTCATCGTCAGGGTCTGGGGCGAACACGCCGCCAGCGCAAGGGCGAAAAGGCCCGCGATCAGGATGGATCTTTTCATAACTCGACTAGTTCAGCGGTCAAATCATACTCGTCCGCGGAAACGGGCCGGACCCGGATGAAACTGCCGACCAGGGAATAAGGCTCGATGCCGTCGAACTTCTCCGGATCGTACTTCACCAAGATCTCCCCATCCACTTCCGGGCTTTCGAATTCGCTGCGGCACACGAGGATTCCGTCGACGAAGTCGTCCACCAGGACGCGGACTTCCGTCCCCACGCGTGAGAGGTTATATGCAAGAGAAATGCCACGCTGGAGTTCCATCAGGCGGTCCAACCGGTTTTTCTTGGTCCGGGGGCTTACGGTGTCGGCAAAATGACCGGCTCCATACGTCCCTTCCTCTTCGGAGTAAGTGAAGGCTCCCAGCCGCTCAAAACGTGCTTCTTCCAGGAACTGGAGCAGATTCCTGAAGGCGTACGGGGTTTCGCCGGGATGGCCGACAATCATCGTGGTTCGCAGCACCACACCCGGGACACGCGCGCGCATCCGGCGGATCAATTCCCGCGTCCAGGCGCCGTCCACATTCCGGTGCATCTTGTCCAGCACCTTGTCATCGATATGCTGGAGCGGGATGTCCATATACCGGCATACCTTGGGATTGTCCGCCATTTCGTCCAGCACATCTTCCGGAAAATCAGCAGGATAGGAATAATGGATGCGGATCCACTCGATACCCTCCACGGCGGAAAGCTTCCGGAGCAGTTCCGCCAGGCATCTTTTCCCGTACAAATCCAGGCCGTAATAAGTAGTATCCTGGGCGATGACGACGAGTTCCCGGATTCCTTCCGCAGCCAGGGCCTCGGCTTCCTTTACCAAGATTTCCATCGGAACGGACCGGTGAGGCCCGCGGATCAGGGGGATGGCGCAATAGGAGCAGCGCCGGTCACAGCCCTCCGAAATCTTGAGGTAGGCATAAGGATGGCGTCCGTCCGTCAGCACCCGGCGGTGACTGGAGGACAGGTCCGGTTCGCACCCCAACGCACGGACGACAGGGTCCAGGTCCCGGGCTCCGAACCAGCCGTCCACTTCAGGGATCAGGTCCGGAAGGTCCTTCCGGTAACGCTGGGACAGACATCCGAATACCAGCAGGCGGCCGATTTCGCCGGCCTTCTTCCGCTGGACGGAGGCGAGGATCGTCTGGATGGACTGTTCCTTCGCATCTCCGATGAATCCGCAGGTATTGATGAGTTGGACGTCCACGGGGCACACCTCCCCTTCCGGTACGATGTCATAGGATTTCCGTACCTGATAAAGGAGATGCTCCGTATCAACCGTATTCTTGGAACATCCCAGGGTAATGACCTGCAGGGTAGGCATCGCTAAGCTTCGGGGGCCGGCTCCTCCCCTGCCTCCTCCTCGACGAAATCAAGGGAGGCAAACTGCTTCAACTCGTTATACCAGTCGACCACCTTGCGCATGTGGGAGACATAGAAGCGGTCGGAGTCATAGTCGGGCAGGGCCTTTTCGAACAGGGCCTTCAGTTCTTCAGGGGTCGCCTTGGATGAAGGGGCGTCGGCATCGCCCAGCACGGACTGGATCTTCAGGAACACTTCCTTGAGCTTCACCTCGCCTTCCATCGTGTAGATGGAGATGTCAGCGAGGGTCGTAATGCCGCTGTTCGCGGTGAAATTCGTCCGCTTTCCATCCCGGAGGGAGGCGGCGATGGCACCGTTGCGGGACTGGGCGATATAGTTGAAAAGACCGCGCTGTCCGCGGACGGAAAGGATTTTAGTCAGATCGGTTTTCATCTTGGTATCAATTGTCATTTAACTTACAAATATAGGAATAAATTCAGAAATACCCGGTCGGTCTCCGCGGAAAGCTCCTCCAGGGAGCCGGTGTTCCGGATGACGGCGTCCACGCGGGAAAGGTCAAATGCCTGCTGCCGGATCCTCCGGAGGACGGCGGCAGGATCGGAATGGTCCCGTTCGACGGATCTCCGGACCCGGACATCCTCCGGGGCATCGACGAGCACGACCTTGTCGCCCAGACCGTCAAAAACCGGACAGGAAAGGATGACGGCCGACTCCAGGACGACGAAAGGGACGGACCCATAAGACCATCCCTTGGGACGGTGCCAGCGCTTCCAGCGCTTGAAATCGTCAAGGACGGCCGGATAGACGACCGATTCCACCCGGGACTTGGCGACCGGATCCGAGAAGATGATCCCGGCCAGGCGGCGTCGGTCCAGCCGGCCTTCCGGATCCCGGAGGGAAACCTGCAGGACCTCTTCCATTCTCAGGACCAGGGACGGATCCCGGTCATAAAGGGACTTGGTCCGCGCGTCCGAATCATAGACGGGGACACCGCGGGAGGATAGATAGCGGCAGACGGCGGATTTCCCGCTCCCCATTCCGCCGGTGAGGATGACGGTCTTCATGGCGTCAATCCGTTTCGATGCAGTCGAAGATCTTGGGGACGACCCGGTAATCCAGGACGCCGGGCGGCAGTTTGTCCGCACGCGGGATGCATCGGCCGGACAGGGAGGATACGAAATCCTCGTAATCGATGGAGAGCCGGAAGGATTCGAAGGGATCCCGTCCGACGGGGAACGTGCAATGGAGGATGACGGTGGCCTGGGAAGGGAATACCTGCAGCTGCCGGCCGGCAGGAACCCCGTCAACGTTGACAGGAAGCGTGGACCGGACCTCGACATACCGGGCGACCGGAAGTTCGTAGCTGACTTCCGCGTCGGATAAACGGACCCCCTTGACCGGGCGCAGCCGGAGCAGTCCGTGCTGGCTGTCGTGGACATCATCCAGCAGCAAGGTTGCCGTGGATACATGGTCGATGATGTCCAGCCGCCCCGGCTCGCCATAGACGGTTACCGAGTCCGGAGACAGGCGCATCGGTCCCGACGCCATGTACTGGCTGCGGTAGGAAACGTCACCGGCCAGTTGGACGGGGACTTTCTTATGGTTCACCGCCGGAAAGGTAAAGGAGAGCGTGTCGGAAATGAAGGCTTCCACCGCGACGGCATCCCCGAAGATCTGCTCCAGATAGGAATTCTTCGCGTTGCCGGAAAGGTAATAGCGGTCTCCCCCGCCCGACCGGATGTCGGAACGAGAGATCCTCACCTGGACCGGACGTTTCCCTTTCCGGACCCTTTCACCCAGCAGACGGAAGCCCGAAGCGCGGCAACGGGCGGAGACGGTCGTCTGGTTCGAAGAGATATTGCTGTGTCCCGGAATATTGCATTCGGCGACGACGGGTACGCTGATCACGCCCGAGTAATCCCTCGAGAGATTGCTCAGCAACCAGATCACAATCGCAAGCAGGAAGGAGGTAACCAGCAGAAGGCTCTCCCCCCCGTGCAGATTCAGCCGGGACTTCTTCCGTTTCACGGAATTACTGCTGGCTCTCGGAATAATCCTTCACGAGGGCCTGCTTGGAAACGCGGAGCTTGGTGTCCCCGTCCACCCGGACCAGGGCGGTCTTCTCGTTGACCTCGACCACCTCGCCGAAGATTCCGCTGTTGCCGATCACGACCTTGTCGCCCTTCTTGAGGGAGTTCTGGAAGGCTTCCAGTTCCTTCTGCTGCTTGCGCTGCGGACGGATCATGAAAAGCCACATCACGACAAAGACGAGGATCAGCATGATCCACATCGACCAGGGGTTGCCCTGAGCCGGCTGCGGCTGGGCGTCGAGGAGAATGAAAAGCGTGTGCATGGTATGAATCGGTTTAATAAATTACAACAATCCTTTTCCGGCCTTGGCAATCCGTCCTTCGGCGGCACTCTCCTTGACCAGGCGGTCCAGAAGGCCGTTGACGAAGGAACGGCTCTTGGGCGTAGAATAGTATTTGGAGATCTCCACATACTCGTTGATGGTCACCTTGACCGGGATTTCCGGGAAGTTCTCCGCTTCGGCAAGGCCCATGGCGATCAGGACGATGTCCGTGGTGAAGAGACGTTCGCGGTCCCAGCCGACGACGGAACCGGCCACCTTCTCGTAGTACTCGGAGAAACGTCCGAAAGCAACCTGGAGAAGCCGCTGGACGAACTGGCGGTCGCTGTCGGCTTTCCGGCCTTCGGCGGCGAGGATATCGCTCTGATAGAGCGGAGGAAGGGTCCATCTTCCGGTCTTGGCGATGCCGTCCAGGCTGCGGATGACATAGTTCAGGGCGTAGGCCAGGTCGTCGGTCCAATAAATGGACCGGTCTTCCAGCATCTGGGCAAGCGTCTCGTCATCTTCGAATTCCTCTTCGAAGATATGCTTGAACAAGGCGGTATCCTGGGCAAGGGAGACTTCAGGACCGGCCATGTATTCCGCATAGTAAGGACGGGATTTCACCCTTTCATACAGCTGGTGGACAAAAGCGTCCTCCTGCTCCCAAGAGAGTTTCTTCCGCTCGAGAAGCTTCTGGAAATCAAGGTCGGACGCCAGCAGCGGAGCCAGGGAATTCCGGACGAACTTGAGATTGGGATGGAGTTCCTCCTCAGTGGGATTGAACTTGAGGCGGGCGGCTTCCGTCCGACGGGCGGCCTCGGCGGTGAGGGGGCCAACGATGGAAAGCATCAGGAGGTAAAGGTCGCGGGTCGCCTCGCAGGAGATATCCAGGGCGGACAAGGCTTCCCTCAGGGTCATATCCCGGTTTTCAGCATAGGAATAGAGGATTTTGAAGGCCTTGATCCGCAGCATTCTTCGATTGAGCATACGTATCAAATTATTTCTACAAAGTTAGCGTTTTTTAAATAATTTCCCTACATTTGTAAAAGAAATGCAAAAGCACCAAGCCATGTACAGTGAAGATTTTGAAAGGGCGAACGCCCAGGAGAGAAACACCGAAGACGTCTACTCGAAACCGGTCCGTGCCGGCAAGCGTACCTACTTCTTCGATGTGAAGGCTACAAAAGGCAACAACGACTTTTATCTGACCATTACCGAAAGCAAGCGCCGCCAGGAGCGGGACGGGACCTTCACCTACGACAAGCACAAGATCTTCCTCTACAAGGAGGATTTCGAGAAGTTTGCCGAAGGTCTCGAGGACGCTGTCACCTTCATCCGGTCCCGGCTTCTGAAGGAAGAACCCCGCAACGACGTCTCCTTTGACGAGTTCTGACAGACGACCGGCTGCTTGCGCTGCCGGTTTTTTTGCCGCTTCCCCGACCGCCTGCGGGCGGCCCCCATTGAATAACACTAAAACAAACCATTATGGATCCTCGTATTGAAAAGATTCACGGTGCTGCGGACTATGTGAAGGAAACGATGGCCGGCCGCAAGCCGGAGATCGGCATCGTCCTCGGCAGCGGACTCGGAAAACTGGCCGAACAGATCGAGAACCCGCTCGTCATACCGTACAAGGAAATTCCCGGCTTCCCCGTCTCCACGGCCATCGGCCACAAAGGGAACTTCATCGTCGGCACCCTGGGTGGCAAGACTGTCATCGCCATGCAGGGACGCATCCATTTCTACGAAGGCTACGGGATGGAAATGGTCGTCCTCCCCATCCGCGTGATGATGTCCGTCGGCATCCGGACCCTGTTCGTCTCCAACGCCGCCGGCGGCGTGAGCTTCCACCTGCACATCGGCGACCTGATGATCATCAAGGACCACATCAACCTCCTTCCCAACCCGCTGATCGGGCCGAACATGGAGGATCTGGGACCCCGTTTCCCGGACATGACCCGTCCGTACGACCCCTCCCTCATCAAGCTCGCGAAAAAAATCGCCGACGAGCAGGGCGTAACCCTCAAGGAAGGCGTGTATGTGGGCGACACCGGCCCGTCCTATGAGACCCCGGCCGAATACAAATACTACCGGCTCATCGGCGGCGATGCCGTGGGCATGAGCACGGTGCCTGAAGTCATCGCGGCCCGGCACGCGGGAGTTCCTGTGTTCGGCATCTCGGTCATCACGAACGAAGCCCACGATGACTATGCGGAAGATTATGTGAACGACGGACAGGACGTCGTGGCCGCTGCCGACGCTGCAGCCGGCCGGATGACGTCACTGATTCGAAAAATGATTGAAAACCTGTAAGTTATGGATATTTTAGGAATCATTCACGCCGCAGCCGACTATTTGACGCAGCGGCTGGAAGGACGGAAACCGGAAATCGGCATCGTCCTCGGCAGCGGACTCGGAAAACTGGCGGACGAAATCCAGGACCCCCTGGTCATTCCCTATGGGGAAATCCCGGGATTCCCCGTCTCCACGGCCATCGGCCACAAGGGCAATTTCATCATCGGCACCCTGGGCGGCAAGACCGTCATCGCCATGCAGGGACGGATCCACTACTATGAAGGCTACGGGATGGCCCAGGTCGTCCTTCCGATCCGCGTGATGATCAAGGTGGGCATCAGCCGCCTGTTCGTCTCCAATGCCGCCGGCGGAACCAACCTTTCCTTCCACGTGGGGGACCTGATGATCATCCGCGACCATATCAATCTCCTTCCCAATCCGCTCATCGGCCCGAACCTGGACGAGTTCGGACCCCGTTTCCCGGACATGACCCGGCCCTACGACCCCAGCCTTATCCGGATGGCGGAAAAGCTGGCGGATCAGGAAGGCATCGACCTGAGGAAAGGTGTCTACGTAGCTGTCACCGGTCCGTGCTATGAGACGCCGGCCGAATACCGGTATTTCCGCCAGATCGGTGCGGACGCGGTTGGTATGAGTACAGTCCCTGAAGTAATCGTAGCCCGTCATTCGGACATCCCCGTCTTCGGTATGTCCGTCATCACCGACGTCGCCCACGCGACCGACGACGAGGAATACGTCACCGACGGCGAGGCCATCGTGGCGGCGGCCAATGCGGCGGCCGACAAGATGACCTTCATTTTCAAGAAGATGATCGCCAGCCTGTAGCGGAAAACGCTTTTCAGAAAGCGGGAAAAAACGTGCAAATTATTCCGATAATAAAAGATTTTTTTTAAATTTGCACGAAATAGACACCGATCCGGCGATGCTTGAGGATATCAGGAAACATATCGAAAAGCTGATTGCACTCTATGAGGCTGAGAAAGTGGAGAACGAACGTCTCCGCGAAGAGCTACGAGCGTGCAAGGAAACCGGAGAGGCCTACAGGAGACAGATCATGGACCTTGAGTCCTCGATAGAGACCCTGAAACTGACTGAAGCCTTTACCGCCGGCGGCGACCACCGCGCCGCCAAAGAGAAGATGGACCAACTGATACGGGAGATCGACAAATGCATCTCCTATCTGGAAAGCTAGCGTATGGACCAGAAGATCAGCATCAAGATCGCCGACCGGACGTTCAACCTGACCGCCTCCACCCCGCAGCAGGAAGAGGTCATCCGCCTGGCAGCCGACGCCATCAACCGGCGCCTGGACGGATACACGCGGAAGAATCCGGGGAAAACCCTCGTCGAACTGATGTCGATGGTTGCGCTGAACGAATGCGCCTGCCGGATCTCCTTCCAACGCGACATCGACGCCCGCAAAGCCGAGGCGGAACAGCTCAGCAGCGATCTGGCGAACTATCTGACGGGCACAGGGAAGCAATAGAGCCGCCGCACATATCCCCTGCTGAAAACAACGTAGTACAACGTACCGAGTTTACTCAGACCAGGGATGACGGGCCCAGGTGACCCGATGCGGGGATTCCGCCGCAAGGCGGGACGTGGGATATCAGCAACTGGTCGGAACTCAAATCTTATCCAATAAGATTTTCTGACACGGATTGCGGCGGTTTTTTTCCATCCGGGACAGGTCTCCGAACGGAGGCCTGTCTTTTTTATGGAACATATTATTACACAATATATCATGAATATCGTATCGTTACTTATCGGATTGATTGTCGGGGCTGTCCTGGCCCTGGCGGCCTACATACTCATCCGAAGGTCCATCCTTCGGGGAAAACGGGAGGAGATCCTGGAGAAAGCCGAGATCGAGGCGGAGAAGATCAAGAATGACAAGATCCTGCAGGCGAAGGAGAAGTTCCTCTCCCTCAAGGCCGAGCACGAGGAGTTCGTCAACAACAAGAACGCCCAGGTCCGTGAAGCCGAATCCCGCGTCAAGCAGAAGGAGAACACCGTCAACCAGAAACTGGGGGAACTGGACCGCAAGAACAAGGAAGTGGACAACATCAAGGCCTCCCTCAAGGGACAGCAGGAAGCCCTCAAGCGCAAGGAGGAGGAATTCGACCGCCGCATCGAACAGGCGAACCGCCAGATCGAGTCCATCGCCGGCATGACCGCGCAGGAAGCCAAGAACCAGCTGATGGAAAACATGAAGGCGGAAGCCCGGACCGAGGCCCAGGCCTACATCAACGACACCATCGACGAAGCCCGCCTGAACGCCGCGAAGGAAGCCAAGCGCATCGTCATCAACACCATCCAGCGCACGGCGACGGAAACGGCCATCGAGAACGCCGTCACCACCTTCCCGATCGACAACGACGAGATCAAGGGACGCATCATCGGACGTGAAGGCCGCAACATCCGGGCTCTCGAAGCTGCGACGGGCGTGGAAATCGTCGTGGACGATACCCCGGACGCCATCATGCTGTCCGCCTTCGACCCGGTTCGCCGCGAAGTCGCCCGACTAGCCCTGCATCAGCTCGTGGTGGACGGACGCATCCATCCCGCCCGCATCGAGGAGGTCGTCACCAAGGTCCAGAAGCAGCTCGAGGATGAGATCCTGGAAACCGGCAAGCGCACCTGCATCGACCTGGGCATCCACGGGATGTCGATGGAACTCGTCCGCCTGATCGGCCGGATGAAATACCGTTCCTCCTATGGCCAGAACCTCCTGCAGCACTCGCGTGAAGTCGCGAACATCTGCGCCATCATGGCCTCCGAGCTGGGCCTGAACCCCAAGATTGCCAAACGTGCCGGCCTGCTCCACGATATCGGAAAGGTGTCCGAAGAGGAGCCGGACCTGCCGCACGCCATCCTGGGCATGAAGCTCGCCGAGCAATACAAGGAGAAGCCTGAGATCTGCAACGCCGTGGGCGCGCACCACGAGGAAACCGAAATGACGTCCCTCTACGCCCCGATCGTCCTGGTGGGCGACGCCATTTCCGGTGCCCGTCCGGGAGCCCGCCGCGAAGTGATCGAATCCTATATCAAGCGTCTCAAGGGCATGGAAGACCTCGCCGCCGCCTATCCGGGCGTCACGAAGTCCTACGCCATCCAGGCCGGTCGCGAACTCCGCGTGATCGTGGGCGCCGACCAGATCTCCGACCAGCAGGCCGAAGTGCTGTCCGGCGAAATCGCCAAGAAGATCCAAGATGAAATGACCTATCCCGGCCAGGTGAAGATCACCGTCATCCGGGAGACCAGATCGGTAGCTTATGCAAAGTAACCTGAGACGCCGGGGCAGGCCCGGCTTGACATTCATCACCCTTCTGGCAGCGCTCCTTCTCGGGAGCACTGCCCTTTTTGCCCAGGGGCCTGCCGACAAGCCGTCGGTAACCTGGAAAGTCACTTCCGAACCGGTTTCCGAACAGACCTACCGGCTGACCTTCACCGGCCGGATCGAAGCCGGAAAACATATCTACGGCATCGAAACGGAAGAGGGCAATCCGACCGGGGTCGACTACGTGACGGACCTCACCGCCGGTGAACTGGTGGAAGCGTCCGAGAAACGGGATTACCGGGGTGAACCCGTCTTCTTCGACAAGGTCGTCCTGACCCAGGAAGTGACCGTAGACGGGGCGGAAACGGTGGAAGGATCCGTCTACTGGCAAGCTTGCACGGACGAGATGTGCAGCTTCCCGGAGGAGCAGGAATTCACTGTCGCACTCGTGGAAGGGGCCGGTTCCCATCAAACGGCGATAGGCGATCCGGAAGAGGAATCGCAAGGCAACGGCGGATTGTGGGCACTCATCATCGAAGCCATCCTGTGGGGATTCGCGATGCTCCTGACACCCTGCGTATTCCCGATGATCCCGATGACGATCTCCTTCTTCCTGAAAGGGTCGGAAAACGTACACGAAGGACGGTTCAAAGCCTTCATGTACGGCTTGTTCATCGTCCTTCTGTATACGGTACCCATCTGCATCATCATCGGCCTTACGCGCCTGCTGGGCGGTGAGACGGTAACCGCCGACATCTTCAACTGGCTGGCGACGCACTGGCTGCCGAACCTCCTCTTCTTCATTGTGTTCATGGTCTTCGCCGCTTCTTTCTTCGGAGCGTTCGAAATCGTCCTCCCCTCCTCCTGGCAGAACAAGAGCGATGCGGCATCTGGCAAGAAAGGCCTTGCCGGCGTCTTCTTCATGGCGCTTACCCTGGTGCTGGTGTCCTTCTCCTGCACGGGCCCCATCGTCGGCTCCGTCCTGATCAAGTCCACCCGGGGCGAATTCTGGACGCCGATGGTCACGATGCTGGCCTTCTCCATAGCCTTCGCCCTCCCCTTCACCATCTTCGCCCTGTTCCCGGAATTGCTGAAGAAACTCAAAAGCGGTTCGTGGCTCAACTCCGTGAAGGTCGTGATGGGCTTTGTCGAAGTTGCCTTCGGCTTCAAGTTCCTGTCCGTCGCGGACCAGACCTATCATTGGGGCCTGCTGGACCGGGAGGTCTACCTCGCCATCTGGATCGTGGTCTTCGCCCTGCTCGGCTTTTACCTGCTTGGCAAGATCCGGTTCACGCACGACGAACCGGTGGAGAAGATCGGCGTCACGCGGCTTTCGCTCGCCATCGCCGTATTCTCATTTGTGGTGTATATGATTCCGGGCATGTTCGGTGCTCCGCTGAAGGCCCTTTCCGGCTATCTGCCGCCCATCGAGACGCAGGACTTCATCATTGCCAATTACGCCGAAGGACAGGTCGCCGGCACAACGGCCGCCACCCCTTCGGGCGGGAACCGGTACGGACTGAAGATCGCCCATAACCTTCCCGGCTATTTCACGCTGGATGAAGGGCTTGCCGCAGCAAAAGAGAGTGGGAAACCTGTCTTTGTCGATGTCACCGGCCACGGCTGCACCAACTGTCGCGAGATGGAAGCCCGGGTTTGGAGCGACCCGGAGGTGCTCCGCCGCCTGCGCGACAACTTCGAAATCGTCGCCCTGTATACCGACGACAAGCAGAAACTCCCGGAAAGCGAATGGTTTACCACACCGGCCGGCAAGACACTCAAGACCTTGGGCAGCGTGAACGCCTACATCGCCCGGACCCGTTTCGACGTGAACGCCCAGCCCAACTACCTCATCCTCTCCTCCGATGGCGAGATCCTGGCCGGGCCGCGCGGCTACAACCTCTCCATCCCGGGATTCATCGCATTCCTGGATTCTCCGGCAATTGCAGAATGACATGGCGGAGATCGAACCCCTGATAGCCGACCTGGCGCTGATCCTGATCTGCGCAGGCGTGATGACCCTCATCTTCAAGAAGCTCAAGCAGCCGCTTGTGCTGGGATACATCGTGGCGGGTTTCATCGCAAGCCCGCACTTTGCCCTCACCCCGTCGGTCATCGACACGGCCAGCATCCACACCTGGTCGGACATCGGCGTGATCTTCCTCCTGTTCGCCCTAGGTCTGGAATTCAGTTTCAAGAAGATCGTCAAGGTGGGCGGGCCGGCCGTCATCGCGGCCCTCACCATCATCTTCGGCATGATCTTCCTGGGGTTCACGGTCGGTTCCAGTTTCGGCTGGAGCAAGATGGACGCCCTTTTCCTGGGCGGAATGATCTCGATGTCTTCCACCACCATCATCTACAAGGCCTTCGAAGACCTGGGACTTGCCAAGAAACAATTCGCCGGTCTGGTGATGTCCATCCTCATTTTGGAAGACATCCTGGCCGTCGTGCTGATGGTCGTCCTGTCGACGGTAGCCGTATCCAACAATTTCGAGGGACGGGAACTGCTGTTCTCCGTGGGAAAACTGGTCTTCTTCCTTGTTTTGTGGATTCTGGTGGGCATCTACCTGATTCCCCAGCTGCTGCGCTGGGCCAAGAAGCTGATGAACGACGAGACGCTGCTCGTCGTAGCCCTGGGCCTGTGCTTCGGGATGGTCGTCCTGGCTGCGAAGACTGGATTCTCCGCCGCTTTCGGTGCCTTCATCATGGGCTCCATCCTGGCAGAAACCATTGAAGCCGAGCATATTGAACATCTGGTCAAACCGGTCAAGGACCTGTTCGGTGCCATCTTCTTCGTTTCTGTGGGAATGATGGTGGACCCGGCGATGATCGGCCAGTACTGGCTTCCCATCGTAGTCATTACCCTGACGGTGATCGTCGGCCAGTTGTTCTTCGCTACCACCGGCGTCCTCCTGTCCGGGCAATCCCTGAAGACAGCGATGCAGTGCGGATTCTCCCTGACACAGATCGGAGAGTTCGCCTTTATCATCGCCACGCTCGGCCTCTCGCTGGGCGTGACCGGCAGTTTCCTCTACCCGATCGTCGTTGCGGTTTCGGTCATCACCATCTTCCTGACCCCGTACATGATCCGGCTGGCTGAACCGGCCTACGGCTTTGTATACAAGTACCTTCCCGGACGCGTCCGGTCATTCCTGGACAATTATTCCACCTCCAGCACTCCGGCAACCGGCAAGACCAGCGAGTGGAAACAGTACATCGGTTCCATCCTGAAGGTCATCCTGATCTACGGCATCATCTGCATCGCCATCTGCGGGCTTTCCTTCGGTCTGCTGGTCCCTTTCGTCGCCAAATGGGTTCCCGCCCCCTGGGCCAATATCATCTCGGCCGCTGTCACCCTGATGGCCCTTTCGCCCTTCCTGAGGACCATCGTGGTCAAGCACAGCCATTCCGATTCCTTCCAGGCCCTTTGGGCGGAAAACCGGTCCAACCGTCCGCTGCTTGTCGCGACGATCGTCCTCCGGTACGTCCTGGCCCTGGGATTCGTGTTCTATGTCCTGGCCCGGCTGTTCCACATTTCCGTCGTCCTGATCGCCTTGATTGCCTTCGCGGCCGTCTTCCTGATGGTCTCCAGCCGTTTTATCAAGCGGAATGCACAGCGCATCGAACGGACTTTCCTGACGAACTTCCGCTCCCGTGAGCTTCGCGCCGAATACCTGGGAGAGAAGAAACCCGAATATGCCTCCCGACTCCTGTCGAAGGATATGCACCTGGCCGATTTCGACGTTCCCGCTGAAATCGAATGGGGCGGCCAGACGCTGGCCCAGCTCAATCTCGGAAAGCGGTTCGACATCCAGGTCGTCTCCATCCTTCGCGGAGCTCTCCGGATCAACATTCCCAAGGCGACCGACCGCATCTTCCCTAAGGACCGTATCCAGGTCATCGGTACCGACAACGACTTGGAAGAATTCGGGAAACAACTGAATGCCAGCGCTATCGACCTTGAAGACGAACGCTACCACAGTGGCGAGATGCTGCTGCGGTGCGTCCCAGTCACCAGCAGTTCCTCCTTCGTAGGCAAGACCCTCCGTGAGGCGGGCATCCGCGACAGTTTCCATTGCCTTCTCGCCGGCGTGGAAAAAAGCGACGGTGAACTCCATGTACCAGACGTCACCGCCCCTTTCGAGGACGGTGACGTACTGTGGATCGTGGGAGAAAAAGAGGATGTAGACCGGATAATGGGCTAGTATTGGTCCGAATACCGGCGGAGATCAAGCCCTTCTCCCTGTCTGGACCCACCGGCCCAGTTACCGTACCAGGCATCCCCCGAATCGGAGATGAAAATCCCCTTTCCGTGCATCCTGCCGTCCAAGGTTTCACCGACATAGTAGCCTCCGTCGACTTTCAGGATCTGGAATCGTTTATTTGACTGGCCGGCGGACGGGAAAGGGCCTGTCGGATAATCCGCAGAGAAGTTTCCCTCATACACCAGATTGCCGTCCATATCGTAGCAGGCACCCCATCCGGACCTGGTATTGTTGACATAAGACCCCACATAGAAGGTACAGCCGGGACAATGGCTGAGCGTGTAGGTGGCCGCCGCGATATAAAGGCCTTCCCCTTCACAGACCCCGTCAGCCCATTCTCCCCAATAGAAAGAGCCGTCCGGCCAGGAATAGACGCCGAGTCCGTTCCGGTTCCAGATATCACCCGAATCGGAAAAACCGCCCCGATACTTGCTGTTATCTTCCGGATAGACTTCCGCGCTCCGGTCGAGCATCACCCGGTTCATCGACACCCGCCAATCCGATTCGACGACATAGAAAGTCTGCGTATACAGTTTGCGGCCTTCGAACCAGATCTCATATTGATACGTACCGGGAGAGAAAATACTCATCCTCTTGGCTCCCCAGCCCGTCAACGGCAGTTCCAGGCCGGTCCCGGCATTGATAAAATACGAATCCGTATCCGAGATGTCCGTTCCGTCCGGTTTCATGATCTTGACAGACAAGTCCACCTTCCGGCTCCGGTCGGAACTGTACCGGAGCCTGGCTTTTAGATACCGGAGGTCATCCGAGAACAGGGTCGCGCCATAACCACTGAGCATTTCGTTGTCAAACGTAGTGTTCGCAAGGGTAAGGCCGGTGACATAGAATACGCCGCCGTAGTTCGCAAAAGCATCTTCATAAATGGTGAATGTGCCGGAAGTCAGTTTATTCCCGTTACACCAGATCTCACATGTATGGACGCCCGGCTGGAAAATACACTGATCATTGTTGCCCCAGCCGATAATGTTCAAACGCCCCCCTTGGGGGTCAACCGTCGCCGTGTACTTATAGGAATAACCCTCGGGTGTAGCGGTTCCGCCGACAAGTGTCCCGTCGGGAGCGATGAATCTGATCCCCAGTTCAACAGTCTTGAATCCATGGGCAAGTCCCCGGTACGACAGGACCGGATGGATGTTCCGGGTCGAACTCTCAAACAAAGGATCTCCCGGCTCCCCCTGGAACTTGCCGTTGACGGAATTGGCAAATTCCAATCCCCTTATTTCCATATAGCCGATGGAAGCGAGTTCAGCTTCCCGCCTGCGCTCATTCTCCTCGAGCCTCTGAGCCTGCTCCGCTTTTCGTTTCTGATGGGCTTCCGTCCGCTCCCGGATCTTTCTCTGGCATTCCGAGATTCTCGCCTGCAAGTCATTGTCTGCAGGCTTGTCCGGACATAACATCGCCCCCTTGAATACATCGATGGCGGTTTCATATTGTCCACTCTTCATCAGCGCAAGACCTTGACTCCGAGAACCGGAATAGCAGTTTACCTGGGCAAACACAGGAAACGATGCTGCCAGGAGCAACATCATCAAAAAGGGAAAACCTTTCTTTTTCATCAAACTGGAAATCTACTTTGATTCTTGCAATCGTTCAATCTTGGATTGGATCTGCCTGGAGCGCCCTCTCTTCTGGACAGCAGCGGCATCCAGACCGAATATCTCCCGCTCAACGGATTCGACAGATTGAGCCAACTGAAGTGCCAGACCGTAACAATCCCGCGCCATCAAGGGATTGACCGGTCTTTGCGCATCACCGGCCGTCTCCCACTTGTCCGTTGCCGCCTGCATCTTTTCAACCAACTTCTCGGCCAAACCGGCTGAAGCATCATACCCTTCGGCATTCTGGCCATACAACAGCTCATCCTTCTTGATGCGTGACAGCAAATCCAAGGCTTCAGAGGGGACCGTACCCCGGAAATCGCCCCAAGCGCGGATGGAATCCCTGCAGGCTGTGACCATAGCCTCATAATTCCCCCTCTCCTTTTCCGCCTTCTTACTACTCCCGGATTTCGCATTTCCACCGAACAGGACAACCATTATCCCCACAACGATAACCGCAGTTCCCAAGGCTATCCACCAACCAGCCTTGCCCGCTTTCTTTTTCTTGGACTTCGGCGGCTCTCTTTTCGGCTTCGATTCGGATAGAGGTTCGGGGTGGGGTTCAGGCACGGGTTCAGGCATGGGTTCGTCCAGCGATTCTTGTTCAGGCTCAGTCTCCTGATAAGACGGGACGGTCTCCTCTATTTCAAAAACATTCTCGAACCGAGTATGTTCCGTATCTGATTCTGATTCCAACTGCCAGTTTTGTTTCATACTATGCACTTTGTCACAAATATAAAAAAAATTATCTTTGCAAAACCAGGCAATCAAGCAAGGAATATAGAATAACAGACATGAACAAGAAAACAGTCCTGTCGATTTCCCTGTTGCTCGTGGGAATGCTCCTGTCCGTTTCCGGTTTTGCACAAGGAAACGGCCCGAAGGGAGAGCCCTACCTGCTGATTGACAAGCAGGCCTTTACCCTCACTTATTTCGACGCCGCAGGGAAGGCCGTGAAGACATTCGGCATCGCCTGCGGAAAGAACTTCGGGAACAAACAGAAAAGAGGAGACCACAAGACCCCGGAAGGGACATTCAAGATCAACCAGCTCCTGAATGCCAAGGGAATCCCGCACGATTTCAAGGACGGGAAAGGACCCATCAAGGATGCCTACGGTCCCTGGTTCTTCCGGCTGGATGTGCCGGGCTACCGCGACATCGGGATTCACGGCACCCATCTTCCCGCTTCCATCGGAAGCAGGGTGACGGAAGGGTGCATCCGGATGAAGAATGAGGACATCCTCGAACTGAAACCCTCCGTTTTCCTGGGAATGACCGTAATCATCCTTCCGGACAAGGAATGAATCCTTACAGTTCCACCGTCTCGAAGAACGTCAGCCCTGAAGAATAGACACCGCTGACAGAAACGGAGTGCTCCGATGCATCCGGGAACAGAAGGACCCGGATCGTGTCGGAGCTCTTTCCGAGTATGACGCCGCCCTCCACTTTCCACAGGCAGGTCTGGACTTCCAAGTCGTTGATAACGAATACCTGAAGATCCTCCGGATCCTGTCGGAGCGAGACAGGATTGGTTTCCATCCTGGTGGAAAAGAAACGGGCCGTCATCTCCTTGACAGCATCGAAGAACGGATAGTCGATGGTTCCGTCCTCCGCGTAAAGGAGATCATGACGCTCCGTATCATAGGCATGCAGTTCCGAACCCACCTGCCTTGATTTCAAGATGCGGTCGATCATCCCGGCGCCGAACATCTTCCGGAAGGGATGCACATCCGGCAGAAGAAGGGAAAGAAGGGCTTCCAGGGCCGCCTTGAAGAGATTCGTTTCCTCCTCGACCGGTCCGTCATAAGGGAAACCTTCCCCGAAAGGAACGACGGGATCATTCTGGCTTTGGAAGGAGATGACCGGTATCACGGCGTTGTGAAGGATGGACGTATCCGTGATGGCTCCCCACAGATTGGCCACGGCACGGACCTCGAAACCGCGCATCAGGGGCTGGTGGACTACGACGGTCGTATCTTCCTTTTCCTGAATGACTTCCGGGAGGTTTTCCTCCCGCATGTAGGCCAGGCTGAGTGCCGTGATGGCACCGGCATCCATCCCGGAGGCGAAAATCCTGTCCCGGTCAATCAGAAGCGAGTCCCGTTTCAAAAGGAACCGCACGGAAGCATTCGCATCCTTGAGGGCGCGATAGAGGGCGTCATCCGTGGACTCGACGGTCCGCCGGTATCCTTGCCGGTAATTGACGGAAGAGACGACGTATCCGAGGGAAGCGAAATGCCGGCACCATTCGACGACCGTGGTATCCCGCTTGTCTCCATCCTTGAACCCGCCGCCGTGAAGCATCACCAGCAAGGGACGCAGGTCGGCCCGGTCATTCCTGGGATAATAGATATCCAGCGTAAGGTCCTCCGTTTCCCTTTCGGACGACGCATTGCGGACCACCCGGCCATAGACGACATCCTTGGTCTCCCCTACCGCAAACAAGGGATTCAAATACAGGTCCCGGTCGGAGAACTCCCGGAATTCAGGAGCCACATAAGGCTTCAGCGACAACTTTTTCCCGTCGAGGACAAGATGGGTCGTATCCGCCCATAGATTCCCGGTGTTCCGGTAGAAAACGGCTTCCTCCCGACCCAGGGAATCAAGGCCGACCCGCAGGAAACCGTCCTGCATCTGGTACAGCCCCGGTTCCACGGAACGGGAACAGGAGACCAGCAGGCCTGCCAAAGACAGGAAAAAGAGGGAAAGTCTGTTCCTCATCGCTTGAACAGCAGCTGCATATCCCGGTCCATCGCCTGCTCCGCCAGCTTCTCCGGAACGAACTTCCAGCCACCGATGACCGCCGGGTTTCCGATGACTTCCGGATCGATGGAGCCGTTGGCCATCAGGTAGTCGTACAGGATGTTCCGGATCTCCGGATAGCGGGCGACTGTGCGCTCTTCGATGCGGTCGGTGTCGATGCCGGTTTCCTTCATCAGGTTTCCGCCGCCGGAAGCACGGTAGGAAGTCATCGCCACATTGTATTCACGCTGGAGATCGAAGGGCTTTCCGTCCACCGTCGTCGTGATGGCAATGCGCTCCCCGAAGGGCTTCGTCACATCCACCGTATAGTTGATGCCCGCAGCCGAGTCGAAATTGTAGGAACGGTTGACGAAGGACCAACCCCGCTGCTGGGTACGGGAATCATCCCGGCCCTCGATCTTGAGAAGATGGTCGTCGGCCTTGGCGATGGTATTGATCCATTTGTCATAGGAAACCTCCAGGTAGCGCTGGATTTCCTCGCCGGTCATCTTGACGACAAAGAGCTGGTTTTCAAACGGATAGATTGTGAAAAGGTCATTATACCGGAGGATGCCGGATTTGACGTGTCCGTTGAAGGTGAGCGGAGCGCCGAAAGAGATTTCAGCCGGTTTGCAACCCAGGCTCAGGGTATGGATGAGGTTCATGTAGTCACTCATTCCCCGATAGGCGTCACGGGTCCACAGGTCCGTGTTCAGGATGCCCACTTCCTTGAGTGTAAAGGCTTTGACCGCTTCGTAATCCGGCTGGAAATACGCCCGCATCTCGGGATCGGCCTGGTTGGCACGGACAGGGATGAGCTTGGTCTCATAGGACTTGGCGACAACCTTGCGTCCCTGGACGGTCAAGTGCATCTTTCCTTCGGCCAGATTGCGGCTGTGGCTGCCGGAATTCAGGAAGCCACAGGAATCGTTGGCTTCCAGGTGGGGCCGGTGGTCATGGCTCGCAAGGACCCAGTCGACACCCCGCACACTGCGGAATACATCCAAGGCCTCGGATTCCAGCACACTTCCGTCCCCTTGCCCTGTACCGGAATGCATCATCGCCACCACTACGTCCGGATGCTCCTTGGCGATAATCCGGTCCACATCGGCCTGGATCACGTCCATGATGGGCTCGAAATGTATCCCGCTCCAGAGTTCCTCCGTAAGCCATGCTTTCATGTTGGCATTCGTATAACCCAGGAGAGCCACCCTCAATCCGGCTCTCTTCACGATCTTGTACGGCGTGAAATAGGGCTTTCCGTTGTCGTTCCGGATGGCATTGGCCGCCAGGAAATCCACTCCGTTCCTCTTCAGGTCCGCCGCGACGCGGTCATAGACCGGATGTCCGGTTTCGATATCGTGGTTGCCCACGGCGACGGCATCATACCCCATATATTTCATCAACCGGGGGAACAGGTGCGGGGTGACCGTGTCCACATAATTGAAGTAGTAGGGAGCATTGTCCCCCTGCAGACAATCCCCCACATCCAGGAGAAGGACGTTGTCCACCCCGTCAGCCGTCCGGACACTGTCCACATAATGCTTGACAGCGAACAGGGAATTCCGGGTCCGGCCGTCCACATAGGTGGAATCGAACCAGGTCCCGTGGACGTCATTGGTGGAAAGGATGGTCAGGGTATACTCTCCGTCACGGAGCCGGTGTCCGCAGGAAAGGGCCAGGAAGGCCAGGGCGGCAAGAAGGAAATGTCTGGATTTCATATCAGTGGTCTTATCATGCAAAGATAGGGAAATTTACGTACATTTGCACCATGATGAAACTTCAGACCCCCGTTACCCTGGAACCGGCCCCGGTCTCCATCTCCTACGACGACTCGATCCTCGTCCTCGGAAGCTGCTTCGCCGGGGAAATCGGCCAGCGTCTCGTCGATGCCGGTTTCAAGGTCCTTACCAATCCTTTCGGCACCCTGTACAATCCGGTCTCCGTCGGCAATGCCATCACGAGGCTTTCCAGCGGTATCCCTTTCCAGATGGAGGACGTCGTGGAGATGGGCGCAAATGCCGGAAAATACTGTTCTTTCTGGCATCACACGTCCTTCGCGAGGGATTCGGCCGAGGAGTTTCTGGAGAACGCAAACAGGTCGCTGGAAACAGCCTCCGCCTTTTGGAAGGACTGTACGCGTGTCATCATCACGCTCGGAGCTGCCTGGGCATTCCGGTTCAATGAGACCGGCGAGACCGTCGCCAACTGCCTCAAGCGGCCGGCCGCCGAATTCACCCGCTACCGGCTGACCGTTCCGCTGACCGCCGCCATCCTGCAGGGGATCGTCACCCGCCATCCCGGCAAACAATTCATCTTCACCGTTAGCCCGATCCGGCATCTCGCCGACGGAGCACACGGCAACCAATTGTCCAAGAGCACTTTGCTGCTTGCCACAGAAGGTCTCCCCTACTTCCCTTCCTATGAAATCATGATGGATGAACTGCGCGACTACCGCTGGTGGGCGGAGGACATGGTCCATCCGACGAAACAAGCGGCCGACTATCTGTGCGACCGCTTCATCGAATGGGCCCTTCCCACCCGGGAATGGGACCTGTATGAGAAAAGGATGCAGGAGTGGCGCCGTTCCCGGCACCAGCCGTTCTATTCGAGCGGGAATTCCACCTCGCCGGTATAGGAGATACGGTCCCGGTTTACCGAATGGACATCCAGCGAGACCCGGCCGTTGTCGAAAACCGTCAGGAGATACCAGTGCTCGTCCTCGTCGGTCTTGACGAAGATCCGGATGTCATAGCCGTCCCTGCGTGTCTGCTCCACGGAATAATGCCCGATGTCGGCCTTGAAGTTCAGGCCGTGGCCACCGCCGTACGGAGCACGCCAGACCTCTCCGAAATAAGGCAGGTAGGAATTCAGCACCCCGTCCTTGACTTCCACGGAATAATCAGTCACCGACCGGGACATGCCCCGCGCAGGATACATCCGGTCGATGCGTATCTTGAAATTGCCGGACTGGACGTATTCCCGGACCAACTGCGCCTCCCGGATTTCCCGGGCGGCCCTTTCCTCCCGCGTCTCGGTGGAGAGGACACCGCAGCCCGCCACCGTCAAGGCCGCGGCCAGAAGCGTAAATAACCACTTTTTCATATTGTCGAAGAATTAGTGTCTGCGCATACCCGGCATGCCGCCCATCCGCTGCATCAGGTTTCCGGTCATCGCGCCCTTCATCATCTTCCGGGTACCCTCGAACTGCTTGAGAAGCCGGTTCACTTCCTGCAGGGACGTGCCCGAACCGTCGGCAATACGCTTGCGGCGGGAGCCGTTGATAATCTCCGGATGCTCGCGCTCCTTCTGCGTCATCGAGAGGATGATGGCCTCGGTGGTCTTGAAGGCCTTGTCATTGTCGATGTCGACGTCCTTGATGGCCTTTCCCACTCCCGGGATCATGCCGGCGAGGTCCTTGATGTTGCCCATCTTCTTGACCTGCTGGATCTGCTGGTAGAAGTCCCAGAGGGTGAACTGGTCCTTCGCCATCTTTTTCCGCAACTCACGGGCCTGCTTTTCGTCAAACTGCTCCTGGGCTTTCTCCACGAGGGAAACCACATCGCCCATGCCCAGGATCCGGTCCGCAATCCGGTTCGGATGGAAGACGTCCAGCGCCTCCATCTTCTCGCCGGAGGAGACAAACTTGATGGGCTTTCCTACCACGGCCTTGATGGAAAGGGCTGCACCGCCGCGGG
>JAEEGL011497104.1_pt1 | contig 42406 bp, 32 predicted proteins | sample 9134231 | NCBI WGS metagenome assembly JAEEGL01 (sample SAMN16246548, study PRJNA631951) | gut metagenome | biome: gut microbiome; feature: rumen; material: fiber-attached | host: Bos | place: Iran: Karaj | collected 2018-10 | reverse complement strand
CACATAAGAAGCCTTATGTTGTATGAGAGCGCTATCCTGTCCTCGAGTTTCATATGCTTGTTTTTGCTCTCGCTTACTATCATCTGGGATTCCTCCTTTCCCAGACTAAATTCCACTCGCTTTTCCACTGTGGAATTTACTTTGGGAATTCACTAGCGTAAAGTACAATGCTTGAAAAATGAGAAGCAAAATGCTTGAAAAATGAGAAGCAAAATGCTTGAAAAACGAGAAGTGATATGATATAATGGTTTTGACGGAGGAGGTGATATCATCGTGAGTTTGACAAGAGACGGATATATACCACGGCTCATAGACGACAAAGTCGCACGTTATCTGAAACTCTTCGGCGCTGTTTCCATAGAGGGACCCAAATGGTGCGGCAAGACATGGACAGGTCTTAACCATGCCAAAAGCGTCGCTTACGTAACTTCAAAAAGCACGCACAACCTGGCTGCAGTAGATCCCAAGTACATCTTCACCAATGAATACCCCCAGTTGATCGATGAATGGCAGATTGTGCCTGAGATCTGGGACGCAGTACGCCATGAATGCGACAGTGATCGTACCAAGGGGAAGTTCATACTGACTGGTTCCACTTCCCTGCAGAAGAAAGACGGGGAGAAAGAAGTATATCATTCAGGCACGGGACGGATCGCTCCGCTGAAGATGTACCCTATGAGCCTGTTCGAATCAGGCGATTCCTCAGGGGAAGCGTCTCTGGCCGATATGCTTGAAGGGCGTATCACAGAAGGACATGTCAGGAAAGTGGAACTGGATGAACTGGCACGCCTGATAGTCCGGGGCGGATGGCCGGAGAATATCGGAACTGCTGATGAAGATATCGGCGTGCTCCCGGAAAGCTACATCGAGTCCGTTATAACCAAGGATATGCATGAAAGACAGGAAACAAAGAGAAGTCCCCAGAAGATGCGGATGCTTATCCGCTCCCTGTCAAGGAACGAGTCTACAGTTGCAAACGACAGTACTCTGGTACGAGATATGGAGGAATACGAAAGCAGCGACGAGCTGATCCAGAGCCGGAAAACCGTTGCAGACTATGCCGGAGTGCTTGATAATCTTTATCTGATTGCCAATCAGGAAGCATTCAGCATAAAATACAGATCGTCTGCAAGGGTCGGAAAGACTGCGAAGAGGCATCTGGTGGACCCATCTCTCGCCTGTGCCAGCCTGCATCTGACCGTTGACAAGTTGATGAACGATCACGAGACCTTTGGGCTCATGTTCGAAGCTCTGGTAGAAAGAGATCTCCGTATATATGCTGAATACCTGGGCGGCCACTTATATCACTTCCGGGACAATGTTTCCGGAGACGAAGTCGATGCCATAGTTGAATTCAAGGACGGCAGTTATGCAGCATTTGAAATAAAGCTGAGTGACGGAAGCATAAAAGACGCTATCTCAAGCTTGATGAGATTCAGCAAAAACGTGCAGAAAAAGCCATCATACATGGGCGTGATTATTGGACATCTCGACACGGTGATGCGGGATCCCGAGACGGGTATATACATCGTACCGGTGACGTCCTTGAAGCCATAGGTACATGCAAAACAAATAAGAACAAAGTTCGATCAGAACAGCAGGCAACTGCTGACTTGACCGAACTTTTCTTGTGCTATGTAGTTATTTCCTGACTGTTTGGATCGGTATAAGCACTATCCGGTTCCCTAATTTGTAATCATATGTAAACGTTGCATTCCAGTGAGAACGCAATCGATTTTCTGTGTATAACACAAATGATATCATTTGTGTTGACATGCCGGGCTGGCATATGCTAAAATAATACTGGAAGGAGCTGATGGTATGTCTACAAGCACGATTCGACTGGACGAGGGTGTCCGCGAAGAAGCCACCCGTATTGCCTCTGAGATGGGGCTTTCATTTAATGCAGTAGTGAACATCCTGGTTCGGAAATTCAATGCAGAACGTGGTTTTCCTTTTCCTGTCAAACTTGAGACGGCACAGAAGACCGTGTTTGACATGTCTTCTGATGAGTTTGAGACTGCATGTCGTGAAGCTGTTGCCCAAAGGGAAGATGTAACAACGATGGATTATGTTACCCGTATCGATGAAACGAGCGGAATGATTACAAAGGTCTATGCGGATGGAAGGGTGGAATATGTCATTAGCTGATTCTTCCAGTCCACGGATTCTGGTATATGCAGGTCCTAACGGATCAGGCAAAAGCACGATTACGAAAGGCTTTCCGATCTGTGGCACATATGTGAATGCGGATGAGATAAAACGTATCTCACAGTGTACAGATCTGGAGGCGGCATGTGAAGCAGAACATATCAGACAGATGCTCGTGAAGGCCCATAAGGATTTCACTTTTGAGACCGTACTATCTACAGACCGCAACCTTGAACTGCTAAGGCAGGCAAAAGAGCTGGGGTATAAAATACATGCGGTGTTTGTACTGACAAGCGATCCGAGTATTAACGTAAGGCGTGTTCAGGCTCGTGTAAAGTCCGGAGGACATGACGTGCCTGCTGAAAAAATAATAAGCAGGTACGAAAGATCTCTTCGTAATCTGTCACAGCTCGTCCGTATTGCAGATCACACCCGAGTCATTGATAACTCAGGTGATGAACCTCATCTGATATGTGAAGTGTGTAATGAACACATAACCATCTGGGAGACTGAGCAATGGGATAAGAAGACTATTCTGCAATTACTATCTGATGCCAGGGAATGACGAGTCTCTTCGGCAAAAAAGATTGCAACAATGATATGTTTATATAAAGCTCTGAATTCATTGTTTCTTACAATGGTTTCAGGGCTTTTTCATAAACGAATGGAGCAGTTCACATGTTCAGAAGCTTTTATCGTTTTTTCGGGCTATGCGATACAATTTCATTGGAAAACGAAAAGAGGCCTCCGGCGACCAGGACAATTCGGAGGGATATTTGCCTGATCAGGGCCGGAGGCCGGGAAAATGCGGTGTATGGATATTCACACGAAAATGCATGGTTATACAATGAGTGATGTAACGGAAAGTTTACAAAAAATAGCTCCCTGAGTGATGACGGCTTCCATTTGGATCCAGTCACGGAGGGAGCAAATATCCTGTTAAGATAATCTTTAGGAAGGGAAGGGCATAACCCGTGATCACATACGGCAAGGCAACGCACAGACGTTTATCCCTGCTTCCTCAGGAGCTGTGATACGGGCGGAGGTTTTCCAACCGGCCCTGGTCATGCATCGTACAGATCTCTGACGGTGATTAGACGAAGGTTCGGTGTGTCAGCCGTATCGAACCAACTGGTGAATCCGGCGAGCGAGAACAGCAGATACTTCGTGACGGTATAGTTTCCCGAGAGGAGACGGGATCTTCTGATGAGAGTTTCATATATTTCTTTTCCTGCCTTCTCATTCTTGAATTTACATTCACCGCAGACGGCCGTCCCGTCGACGGAGGAGATACCGACAACGTCTATGTCAGCTGTCTGCCGGTACTTCTTTCCTTCATCGTCCGTCAGTTGTTCTACTCCCCACCAGGTGCCTGTTTCTGTTATGAAAGAACCGAAGGCTCCCGTAATGCCCTTTCCCAGAGTATAATACCGGCACATATCCTCAAAGATGCTGCCCATATATGAGTGCAACTGGGGCTTCACGACCTTTTCATAGTATGTCCGGCCCTGCCCCATCTCGATCACGCTGACAGCCTTCGGTATGAACTTATACCAGAACGCAAACATGTGATCTTTCAGGACATAGTGGGTCTTTTTCTTGTTCTTCTCTTCTGTTATGCATTTCCTTTTTTCCACAAGTCCCACATCGATCAGCTTTTCGAGTGAATAGACAACAGAGGCTTCGCTCTCATGGACCTTTGATGCGATATTGCTCAAGGTATTCTCCCCTGATGCAACCTGCTCTATAACGTTGTTTACGAGTGTAACGTCAGAAAACTCCTGCGTCAGCAGGTTTTTAGTCTCGTCATACAGATACCCGTCGGTGCTGAAGAACAACCTGATGATATTGTCGTCCAGACTTTTCCCGGCGTCAAACAGCGAGAGATACTTGGCCACTCCCCCGGTAACACCGTAACAAATGGCCTTATTCTCAAAAGAATACCCGGGAACAAACAGCGCGGCCTCCCTGTAGTTGAATGCCTCAAGTTTTATCTGTGAGTCGCGTCTTCCGAAAACAGGGCTCTTCTCGCTGAGAACCTTCTTTTCCATGAAACTGAGGACAGAACCGCAAAGTATAAGCATCAGATTTTTGTGAAGCCATCTGGTATCGATATACTTCTGGAGTACTGAAAGCAGCGCCTCGTCCTTTTCTGCCCAGTAAGGCAGTTCATCGATCACGAGGACGGTTTTACTATCATCGTCATGTATCCTATCGGTGATCAGATCCAGTATGCTCTCGAATGTCGGGAAGGAAGCCACGCTAATGGCAGGATCGAGGACTTCCAGGACTTCCTTCGTGAACAAGGCCAGGTTCCTGTCCGGGCCGACTTTTGTCGCTGTGTAGAAAATGACTCTTTTCTCTTTGACAAATTCCCTTATGAGTGTTGACTTGCCGACCCTCCGTCTTCCGTATATGACGGTCATGCCGAAGCCTTCCTTTTTATATACTGTTTCAAGGGATTCCAGTTCTTTTTCTCTTCCTAAAAACATATCTGCAACTCCATTTTAGCTAAAATGAATTTTATTAAAATTGATTTTAATAAAATCGTTTTTAACATAATACTACACTGTTCAGGAAAAATCAAGAGGCTGGGCAATAAAAAATCTTCGATCCAACAATCGATAATTGATACTAATCAAGGAGCCATTCTAGCGGTTCGGAGCAACTGATGGTGTCGGGAAAAACTCGACTGTCACATGTAGGTTGCAATGAAAAAATCGAATAATTCGGCGTAATTGATATTATGTTGTGAAACGCTACTCCCGAGAAGCTAGAAATAGTTTATAAAAATAAGTTTCCCAAATTATTGTATTTTTCTTTCCTATTTGATAAAATACTGTTGCCACACAACTGAATATGCACCAGAGAGGTGCGCGTATTTTTTTTCGGTAAAAACGCGCGCTCTATTTTGGCGTACCTTTCTGGGAACTTCAAACAGTTGTGTGGCAGCAATTGGAGCTCTGCGTTTTTATTTGTGGTACAGCTTCGGTTGTGCCACTTTTTTATTTTCCCAAAAAGACACATCCGATTCGCAGATGTTCCGATACAGCATTTGGGAGTTCTGAAAGGAAGAGTTCGTTATGAAGAAAGCACTTTGCGTTTTGATCACAGTGATGCTTATGCTGCAACTAATGCCCATAGTTTCGTTTTCTGAGGGCGGGGAAGATACGGATTATGTATTCACAATTGGCAGCGCATCCGGAGATTCGGAAGATTATGTCCTTATAACTTTGGATGTAACATCGACTAAAGCTACATCAATGATCAGGCTGGATGAGTTATCTTATGACAGCTCTGCACTTGATTTTATCGAGTTCTGCGTCGATGCTATGGTAAGCTTAAGCATTGAGGAAAAAGCCGATAATGACAGTATAAACTGTGATGTATGCAGAGACAACTATGAGCTACAATTAGGGGGATTGTTACCTAGACAGCAGCGAGGACGTTGGCGGTTATTGTTAGGAATTAAGCACGAAACCGAGTTTATGTGAGTAATAACCAAAAAAAGCCGTGAATTCCCAAAGTTAATTCCACAGTAGGTTCCGCACTGGAATTTACTATGAGAAAAGGCGGAATTCAAATTAGGAAAAAACGATTAGAATAACTCCAGAAAAGAGCGAGAACCGGAGAAAACGGCGCGACAAAAGTGTCTGGAAAGGAGTTTCCCAGACTAAATTCCACACCGAGCTGAATTTACTTTAAGATGGTTTTTATGAGAGACGGAGACTGAACGACATCAGTTGGGTTAACAAATTCGATTCCGAGGAGGCTAGCCAGAAACGGGGAATATGTAAAGGAGAACATATCATATGCGCTCTTGCCGTTGAATTGTTTTCTATTTACTGCATTGACATGTGAAAAAATGAGATTAACAGTTTCCTGGGTGAAATCCTCAAAGGACGAGCCGCTGGGCACGATATCCCTGAACATAGTATGATTGTTTTCCACATGTGGCTTCTGATATGAGCAATTTGGATCGCAGAAATACAGAAGGGTTTCCTTCTGTCCTTCCAGATCATTTTCGAAGGCAAAAACATCAGCAAATTCACCTCCGTTGTCTGTTAGCAGAACAGGGAAAATACTCCCAAACTGTATGCCGTGCGAAGAAAGTTTGAGCTTGAGTTCAGTAATCTTGTTTCCGGCTTCGGCGGCAGTTTTGTTATCAAGAAGGATGCCGAACATAAAATCCACATTAACGAACTGGAACGTCATTATCAGTTTCCCTCCGGGCCTGCCTACCACCGTATCCATTTCCACGTAAGGAACTAACGGATTATCCGCTATGAATGTCGTAAAATCATCGTACATACGGCCGATTTTCAGGCCTTTAGGCACGTAATCGTGCTTCTGCTTACGCGACTTGAATTTCACAGCTTTCGGGAGATCTATTGGCGAAATGGAATAGTATCCCATCTTTATGTGCCTATACACCGTAGACTTGGACACATTGACATCGTTTGAATGGATCGCATGGTAAATGTGCTGCCCCGATTTAACCGCTGCTGATATTACCTTTTCGGTCTCATAGAACTCCTCCTTGTTCAAAGGAATTCCCTCTCTTGATTCTTTTAAGACACTTTCATACTCTGCCTGTGCACTTTTTGCTTCATACCGTCTTTGAATGTACTTGCAGCTGGCAGTATTCTCTTTCAAGCAGCTGTTACAGACAAAAGGAGCCTTGATCAGCTTTGGACAACAGTCGTCTGTGCTTGTAAACCTGTTTGAATATGCCTTTGAGTGCAGTTTGACTTCTTTGGAAACGGTTGTTGGATCTTTGCCAATACGTTTCCCGATCGCTTTAAACGTCATGCCTTTGTTCAGACACTCTTGGATCTCTATCCTGTCCTCGAGTTTCATATGCTTGTTTTTGCTCTCGCTTACTATCATCTGGGATTCCTCCTTTCCCAGACTAAATTCTACCACAAATCATTTCCCAGACTAAATTCCACTCGCTTTCCCACTGTGGAATTTACTTTGGGAATTCACTTTAAAAAAAGCCGTTCTAATTTTTGGGTATTTAATATATTATATGTTGAAAAATTGTGGTTTTAATGTTAAAATAATTCGGTTAGTTGTACAGTGGGTTCGTGTTCTCTTTACATCAATGTTCTCTGGAAAAAACTCGTTTTTGTGAGCGCATTTATGCCACGGAGTGGTTTATGAGAAACTTTGTTGATTGTGAAAATGGGTATACACTACACATACTACTTGCAACATTACGAAACAAGGCGAGGAACATATGAGCGATTTTGAGACTCTGAGAGTAGTTGGTGAGAAGTTCAGACTTGAGGGCGAGCTTTACTCGGTCGATCTTATAACCAATGGGAACATCAACAGCACGTATAAGGTTACGTATAGAAAAGACAGTGACTATCTGAAGTCCTTCATTTTCCAGAGAGTCAATACGGGAGTTTTCCACAACCCAATCGACATAATGGAAAACATCGATAAGGTCACTACATACATGCGTGAACACTTTCCGAATGACGTCAATCTCCACTTCCACCATACGGCGACCGGTGAAAACTATTATATGTGTGATGACTATTTCTGGAGAGTGATGAATTATGTCGATTCCATAACTTTCAACACTCTTGACGACCTTACTGTCATAGCTTCCGTTGGGGAGGCATTCGGCAGATTCCAGATGCAACTTGCGGGATTCGACGGCAGTCAGCTTCATGAAACAATCCCGAATTTTCATAATACTCATAAGAGACTTGACAAGCTTTTGAAGACTGTAGAAGAGGATCCGTGCGGTAGAGTCAAGGATGCGCTTCCCGAAATTCTGTATATAAAGTCTGTCAAGGAGATGGCAGAGAACCTGTCACTGAGATATGACAGTGGCGAGATCCCCAAGAGGGTTACCCACAATGACACCAAGGCAAACAATGTGCTGTTTGACAGAGACACAAAACGACCTATAGTCGTGATTGACCTTGATACAGTTATGCCGGGTATGTCTATGTATGATTTCGGAGATGCCGTCAGGTTTATAGCCAGTACAGCAGCCGAGGACGAACCGGATATAAGGAAGATTTTCTTTGATACGGGAAAATTCCGTGCATTTTCAAAAGGATTTCTGTCTCAGGTAAAGGGAGCTTTAACAAAAGATGAAATCGACAATCTTGTTTTGGCGACGTTTTCGATAACGATTGAATTGGCATCTAGGTTTCTCGATGATTATCTTTCAGGTGATACTTATTTCAAAATTAACTACCCAGGGCATAACCTCGTGAGAACTAGAGCTCAGTTGGCATTGGCTAAGGATGTTTTAAAAAAATTGGACGAGCTGAATTGGATAGTAAAGGATGTGGCCAAGAATTAAGCGTCTAGTGTCACTAATAGCGTATGTTCACATTTTTCACTCAAAATGGATTCTGAATTACTTATATCCGCTGGAGATAAAGATAGGTGTTGGGTAAACACAAAAACGTAGCATAGGCAGTAACCATAGGTGCGTTAGTTAATCTCTCTGTATGCATGTGTATATGTAAGTTGGTAGTTGGATGTTTTTGAAAAAGCAAACTACACTACCGAAGTACCGTATGGGTAATGAATGATTTTGAAAACTATGAGTGTTTTAGTCAATATTGTGTGAAATAATTAAGCGACAAGGGGGATTGCATGGTTTTTGTTTTTATTATTGTTTCCGTTTTTTTTGTTATGGGTATAATAGCAATAGCCAGTAAACCGTCTTCAGTGTATTACAGCAAAAAGAGTCAAAAGAATCCTATGCAAGGGAAAAGGGTTCGGTTTGTTCAGGACAATGCTGATCCAGAAAATGCAGATGGAGTTAGCGGACACCTCGAGGCAATTGGAGAGACATGTCACCGTGGAGGTGTGTACGAGATAGTTATAAAACGAATGATTGACATATTTATCTCTTTTTGGGGTATAATTCTACTGTCTCCTGTATTCTTGGTTATCGCGATTTGGATTGTCCTTGACGACCCAGGTCCTATCATCTTCACTCAGAAGAGAGTAGGAAAGGATAAGGAATTCTTTAAACTTCATAAATTTCGCAGTATGAAAATGTGTACCCCTCATGAAACTCCAACGCACATGTTGGAGAATCCCGAGTTGTATATCACAAAATCTGGGAAGTTTATTCGTACACATAGCCTTGATGAACTTCCGCAAATCTGGGATATTTTTGTCGGCAATATGTCACTTGTTGGACCGCGCCCGGCACTTTGGAATCAAGATTTGTTGATTTCAGAAAGAGACAAATGGTGTGCCAATGACGTTAAACCCGGTTTAACGGGATGGGCACAGATAAATGGACGAGATGAGTTAGAAATCTCTGAAAAGGCGATACTTGATGGGGAATATGTAGAAAACCTCAAGTTTAGAACAGATGCTATCTGCTTTTTAAGGACAATAAAAGTTTTTGGCGGCGATAAAAGCATAGTTGAGGGAAATCGGACAACAAACACTAGAGTAGAGAAGGACGGTGAAAAATGAAATGGACAATACTTATTCGGTCCTGATGTCGGTATATTACAAAGATTCACCAGAGTTTCTTAAAGCTGCGCTAAGGAGTATATATGACGAACAAACACATCAGCCAGATGAAGTTGTAATAGTTTTTGATGGTCCAATTCCGAGTGACCTAGAAAACGTTCTTAACGAGTTCAAAGATGGAAAGGGAGATGTCGTAAAGTTTCTGCCGCAAGAAGTGAATAAGGGATTAGGTGAGGCACTCCGTATTGGTTCCGGAGAATGCTCAGGCAATTATATTTTTCGAATGGATTCTGATGATGTTTGCGATCCCCATCGTTTTGAAAAGCAGATTAAGTACATTGAAGCCCATCCAAATGTTGACGTTGTTGGGTCAAATATTGCAGAATTCTGTGATTCGATAGATGAGGAGAACCAAAGGATTCGTGTTTGCCCAACAGACCATGAGGATATTGTTAAGATGAGTAAGAAACGGAACCCAATGAACCATGTTTCTGTATGCGTAAGAAAAGAAGCGTTAGAAAGAAGTGGGGGATACAGAACTTTGCTTCTGCTTGAGGACTATTATTTATGGCTTCGTATGATTCAATCAGGATGCGTATTTGCCAACATTAATGAATCGCTTGTGCATGTACGTGTGGGAAATGGCTTTAATTCAAAACGGGGATCAAGAATACGAATTAGTGGGTGGAAAGTCTTGCAAAATTATATGCTGGAACACAACATGATAACAAAACATGAGGCAAGAATGAACATGCTGTATATTCGGGGATTTGTCTATACTCCAACATGCATGAAAAAAGTGCTATACGATAAACTTTTAAGGAAGTAGGTGAGCGGTGCTTGGCTAAGGTTTCAGTGGTAATTCCTTGCTATTGTGCAGAAGAGTATATTGAACGATGCTTGCTATCTTTGTCTCATCAAACTTTCACAGATTTCGATGTTATCCTTGTCGACGATTGTTCGCCAGACAGAACTATTGAAACAGCAATGAGAGTTATTTCGAAAAAAAAGATAAACGTAAAAGTATTGAGAAACAACAAAAACCTAGGACCATCTTTTTCTAGAAGAAATGGAATCTATGCGGCTGAATCAGAATATATTGCATTCTGTGATGCAGATGATTGGTATGAGAATGACTTTCTTGAACTAATGATTGATTATAGTGAAAACGAGAGAAATGATGTTGTTTTTTGCAACTATAAATCAGTGTATTCAAATGGGAAAGAGAGCTATCATAACACTGTACAACCACTAAGGAATCTTTCAAAGAATAGACTCATTGGACAATCGCCGGACTCTTTGTGCTGTATGATGGTTAGAAGGAGCATACTAAGATCTGTAGTTTTCCCAAATATACGAAATGGGGAGGATATGGCAATAATTCCAATTATAGTTGCATCAGCAAATACTTTTGGATTTGTTGATGAGTGCATATACAACTATAACTGCCATATAGGTTCATTATCAAAAGAATATTCAAGTACTATGATCGATTCCTTGGAGAGTTCATTCTTATATATTGAGGAAAGAATTGGACAAGAGTATTTCGAAGAAACAGAATTTTTGGGGATTCGTAACTACTTATATGGTAGCATTCTTAATCTATTGAAGGCTTCTTTTGACAGAAAAAAAGCAGTTGAAATACTTAGGAAGTTTGAAGATAGATATCCAAATTGGGAAAAAAACGCAATTTTCTATTCCCTACCAATTTATAAAAAAGCTTTTCTAAAAGCTGTGAAGAAACGTTTATTTGTAACGTGTTATATATTATCACAGATTCATAAAAGGGTAGCGAAATGAAAAAGAGGGATATTGTATGAAGATCGCATACATTACTACTGGTAATATATTCATTAATTCATCAGCAAATATTCGTAATATCGCATTGATAAAAGGATTAGAAAAGATTGGGAATGAAGTTCAGATAGTTTGTTTTGAAAACAATAAGAAAAGGGATGCAGGATTTTGCGAAATACTGAAAGATTCAAACGTTTACTGCGTTGGAGAGAACAGTGAGACCAGCACCACCCCAATAAAGGCTAATTTGAATCAAGTAAAAAGCAAAAAATGGAAGGAAAAACTTACTTCAAGATTAAAAACACTGTATAGGCACATACAAGTATACGATCCGTATAAACATAAATTAACAGAAATAGATGAGAGTGTTTTTAGATGGGATGATTATGATATTTGCATTTCTTCTTCTGACCCGAAGTCCAGTCATTTGATAGTATATAAGGCGAAAAAAGCAGGTCATCACTTTAAATGGCTACAATATTGGGGAGACCCTATGACACTTGACTTAACAATCAAAACATGGGTGGGTTCAGTAATCAAAAGAGAAGAAAAAAAGTTACTTACAAGTGCAGATATAGTGGTCTTTACAAATAATCTGTCAAAAGATGAGATGAAACGCAGGTATCCATTGCTTTCTAATAAGTTTGTTTCCATACCAACTTCATTTTTCACATTGGGGAGCAGTGGTTCACTCAACCATAACAAGGATTATGTTTCACTGGGTTATTTTGGTGGATATGCAAAAATCAATAGGAACATTCTCCCATTGATGAATGTAATTAAGAGACGGCCAGATCTGCGATTGATAGTTGCAGGAGGCAGTGATTTGGATTTGTCTTCAAATGGATCATTGACTATATTAGATCGGCTTGATACTCAAACAGTACACGATTTGGAAAATAGCACGGATATCCTTGTTGTTCTCGAGAATCTACCAAAGGGGAATAATCCAAATGAGCCATGCAGACAAATACCTGGGAAAATGTATCATTATGCCTTGTTAGGAAAACCAATATTGGTAGTTTGCGAAACCAGCGCGATAAAAAGAGAATTTGAAAAATATGATGTTTATTACTTTTGCATGAATAATGAACAGGAAATCGGTGAAGCTATCAACATAATCTTAAACGATTTGAGCGATAGAACATACAGACCAGTATCTGACTTTTTGCCAGAAGGAGTTGCTACAACTCTTATGAGTTACATAGCACAATAAATTGGTACAATACTGTTTGGCTATATAGCTTTCTTGCATTGATATTTGCAATGTGAAAATTACGGAGAGCAGCAAGAGTGCAATTGAACTGAACATGCTCTTTGAATAGTTATTAGGTATTGATAATTTTAACTCAATATTTGAGGCTCTACGCCGAACTAAATGATTAAGCGCTATAGAGGTTTTCCACTAAAAGTGGTAATAGGTTTTAGCAATACCAGAGTGCGAGTGTTATTTTTGTGGTACCACTTTTTCGCGAACTTGGTTTTAGCACCTGTGCTCATTCTAATTGTTGCACCATCCTTTTTAACACTTGAATTATTTATTGCTATACTGTGCTTTGTGAAAACGGTATTTCAGGTAGGGAAGCTGGACTTAGAGCTGTTGATACATTAAATGCTAATGGCACTTTTTTCGATAATTGCACATATTCTATACGGAGAATTATTTGATTTTTCATGATACTTTCTTATTGCTGCGTTGTTCTTTCCCATTTTTCACAAAAACGAAGTCATCCCGCAGATATAATATTTGCGTAGGTTTTTATGTTACAAATTACCAATAACCCAAATGAAGGCATGAGAGGCATTACAGATGGAAACATGGAACAATAGATTATATGAGAAACCACCAATTAACTTGATGAATTTTATACAGTTGTACCTAACGTTTTCCTTTGTTTTTTACTTCATTGGCCCTGTAAAATGGAATACACAGAACGTGGTTCTTCTTATTGTTCTTGTAGTAAGTTATCAGATAATGTTCAAATTTGGGTATGACTTTCAGATAAAGAAGCCTACACATCCTGCAAGGAATGCTGTTGGGGAAAAACATTTTTGGGTTAAGCACTTTTATTTTATTTCCATAGTCAGCATTTTTCTCAATGTTCTTATTCTGATTAGGATTACTTACCTATACGGCATATCCTCAATATTCGAAACCATGGTTTTAAGCATAACAAATCCAACTTCTTTATATCACGCAAACGTATCAACAAATAATAGTGCATTAATGTTTGGTGGCACATTGTTGGCAAACATCAATGCGCTAGCGTCACCTATTACTTTTGCGGTGATTCCTGTTGGCCTTGTTGTGTATCGAGAATTATCAAAAAGCAAGAGAATACTGTTTTGGATTTCTGCCATCACAAATGTTGTGTTATCAATTAGTACAGGCCGAAGTGAAGGCATATTGAGGATAGCGGTTTTTTTAATGACATGGTTTCTGCTAAGGAAAAACCGTACTGAAAAGGCACGTGGAAAAGGATCTCAAAGAGTAATAATCATTCGGGTTTTAGGAGTTGTTATCGTTTTAATTGCTTTCTTGTTTTTATACTCTCTTTTGATGGAAAACAGAACATTAGGCTCGTATGGGCTACCGATAGGCAATAACTACATTGACTATAATAATTTCTTGTTCAAAATATTGCCAACCTCTGTGGTGAATTTAATGGTGTATCTAAATATCTACCTAACTCAAGGCTATTTTGGTATGTCAATTTCAATAAGCAAGATTTGGCAACCGACATTTTTCTGCGGGTTTTCCTCTTGGTTTAGAAATGAAGTGGAAGGTGTTTTGAATGTTGATATAAAGTCAAGAACATTCATGGCTCAAGCAACGGACTACGGATGGAAATATGGAACCAACTGGCATACAGCATATACATGGTTTGCATGTGATGTATGGTGGCTTGGAGTTCTGTTCATTATGTTTTTTATGGGGAGGCTATTGGCAGCAGTATACAAAGATGCTTATTACAATCAAAGCCCATTAGCCATCGGACTAATGTCGATGATGATATTGTTTGCCATATACTTACCAGCTAATAATTATCTTTTTTCTGATTCAGATACATTCATCTCCTTTTTTATATTTCTTGTATTGTGGGGGGTGAAATTTAAGATTGGGAACAAGCCAAGAAGGAGAATAACTTAAAATGAGCCTAGTAAGTGGAATAAGACATAATCATTTTGTTACAATACCAGTGATGAAATGGATAAAGACTGATGTTTACAAACGCTTTTTAATGTTGCTAAACGAAAGTGAAAATTGGACAATAGACCAAGTTGATAAATGGCAACTAAAGAAGGTTGGGGATATGGTTGATTATGCCTTTTCACACGTACCTGGTTATAACAAAAAATACAAATCGGTTGGATATGAATTGGGCAGCATAAGAAGCTGGTCCGATTTTGAGCATTTACCATTCTTGTCAAAAGAGGATATCAAAGAAAACTTCGCTGATTATTGTTCCGATGAGAAAATAGCATGCAATAAAGCATTTACAAGTGGTTCAACCGGTAAACCAATGCAGCTCTTGTTAGATGTAGAAACGAGCGAAAGAGAAAAGGCAATGTTTCACTATTATTGGTCAAAATATGGTTATGAATATGGAGAGAGGTGTGTGTTATTAAGAGGCCAAGGAATTGCCGATGTTTCAAAAGGAGTGTTTTACCAATACGATAGATTCCAGAATTACAAGATGTTTGACTCAACATTTGCGAGTGATCCAACCTATCTTAAGGTTTACGATGATGAAATGAAGAGCTTTAATGCGAAATATATGCAAGCTTACCCATCTGCTCTGTATTCTCTGTGTAAGATATATGAACAGCAGGATGTCATAGCACCAAGTTTCAAAACAATTTTTTTAGGATCTGAGGGTGTAACGCCAAGTCAGTGCGAGTTTATAAAAACTATATTTCACGCTGATCGAGTAATGTACCATTATGGTTTAACGGAATGTGTTGCTCTGGCATTACGTCATCCTCAAGATGATGTTTTGTGCTTTATTCCAGTATATGGGTATGTTGAACTTGTTAATAATAAGATAACAAAAACCACAATAGGTGATAAAGGTGAAATAGTTGCCACTGGTTTTAACAAAAGCATGCCATTTATCAGATATAGAACGGGTGATTATACGACTAATGCAACGATCAAAAGCGACAGCTTTCTTAGAAATTGTAAAGTTGTAGACCTTATAGAAGGAAGAAAACAGGAATATGTGGTGACCAAAAACAATAGACTAATTCCCATAGTGTGGCTTTGTGGCCAACATATGAGATCGTTGGACTTGGTTACTGATTTTCAGTATGTACAGGATGAGGTGGGAAAATTGGTAGTTAGAATAGTCGTACCTAATGAAGATAACAATGTAAAACAAGAAATTGCTACAAAACTACAAGGTGAATATTCACAATTAATCCCCGATGTCGATGTGGTTGTGAGAAGCGTGCATGAAATAGAAAAAAATAGCAGGGGTAAGCGCATTTCGATGATTCAAAAATTGGACACAGATATTTTTAGATGATTAAATAAATAGTGAAGGCAATAGAATATGAAGATACCAAGTTTTGTCAAGAGATTTGTAAAATCAGATTATACTACAGTTCTTTCATTTGATTTAATAGCGAAAGGTTTAGTTGCCGTAGTTTCTATCTTACTTGTTCGTTTACTCACAACTGAGAATTACGCAACTTACACAAACTTTACAGAGGTTGCAGGGCTTTTCTTAAGTATAGTTGGAACTGGGTTATCCATACCATACGTTACTTACTCCGCAGAGCAACACTCTAGGGGAAATGACTCAGGGAATGTGTTGTTTAATACTTGTTGTATTCTTATGCTCTGTGTAACGCTTGTTTCTTTTTTGTTAACTCCACTAGTTATATATGTGTATAAGCTTCATGTGGGCCTTGCATTTTTAGCATTGATATATGGGGGAGTACAGTCTCAGAATAAGTTGGCACAGTCATATTTTCAGTCCAAAAGCGAATTTCGAAAATCGGGGATCGTTAACAACTTCAAGAATGTATCGTTACTAGTTTTTATTCTTGCTGTGTTTGTTATATTCCATAAAACTTCCGACACTGCAGCAGCCGTTGTGACAACCATAAGTTCAACTGTAGCATTTGTTGCTTGTGTTGTTTTGATATGGAAAGATAATAAGTCTACTAGCCTGAATATTTCTCTTAAACTACTGAAATCACTTTTAAGTGAGAGCAAATGGCTGATACTGTACTTTATTTTTCAAAGTCTTTTCAGCTCAGTTTGTCTAGTTATCTTAAACCAGTTTGGAACTCCTTATGATGTTGCTAGTTTTGGAGTAGCAAATAAGTACTATAATCTTCTCCTTATGTTTTTAACATCTTTGCAAACTGTATTGAGAGTCAAAACTAGTCAAAAAGACATGGTAGATAGTGCGAACAGACGTAAAGAGTTTTCGGTAAATTGGGTTAAAAGAGTATTACCGGTTATCTTGGCGGTTGTAGTTATAGCGGCAATTTGTTCTGGTTTCGTATTACCATTGCTGAATGGAGAAGGTTATGATGATGCGGTAGATGTGTTTCGCATACTACTGATAGCTGTTTTTTTCGGGTACCTCTTTTCTCCCAATACAGCTGTATTGATTGCAGCAAAGAAACACAAAACACTGCTTCTTTTAGCTATTATTAGTTGTGTTACTGGTGGATTGATGTGCTTTTTACTGTTACCAGTAATTGGAGTAAAAGCAGCAGCAATATCAATTGTTGTATCAAATTTGATTTTGAATGGAACAGGCTACATAATAATATTGAGACAAAAGGATCAAATAGAAAATGGTGAAAGTTAAAAGAGAAACAATCCAGGATGATTGTAATCAATTTCTAATATGTATAGCTGGAGATACAGTACAAACAGATTCTAACATACGGCTTTTTGAAGAGGGTAAGACAAAAGAATTGGTTGGAGATAAGATTTATGAACGTCTAAAACAATCTGATGTTTCAATATTTAATCTTGAATCACCGATATCGAAGGAGGATACGAGTATTTTTAAACCTGGAGCTCCTTGCATTCGTTCTTCATATGAATCAATAGCTTTTTGGAATAATCTACCTTCAAGGAACGTGCTTGTTTCAGCCGCAAATAATCATATCAAAGATTATGGAATGATAGGTATTAATAGTACCATAAGACTATTAGAAGAATCAGCGATAGATTATATAGGTGTTTCAAAAGATAATAAAGATCAAGCAAGTAGAGCTATCATATATGACAAGGGCGGTGTTAGTGCAGGGATTTATTCTTGCGCAGAAAACGAATTTAGCATTGCATCTGATGACGAAGGAGGCGCAAACGGATATGATCCGTTGATTACTTTTGATCACATTCATGAGTTGAGGGCTCAATGTGATTGCGTTATTGTTTTATTTCATGCTGGACGTGAGCATTACAGGTATCCAAGTCCTGAATTGCAGAGAGTCTGTAGAAAAATGGTTGAAAAGGGGGCTTCTCTAGTTATATGTCAACATAGCCATTGCATTGGTTGCAAGGAGGATTATAAAGACGGTGTAATTATCTACGGACAAGGTAATTTCCTTTTTGATAGGCTCAATCGAAGTGAATGGGACAATGGTCTGTTCTTATCAGTTAATCTCAAAAAATCTTCGAGGATTTCTATTGATTATATACCAGTAGAGCGAGAGAATGGCTGTATACATGAAGTTGTAGGAGAAAAAAAGGAAGAGATTCTTGGAAGCTTCGAAAAGAGAAGCAAGGAAATCGAAAAAACTGGATTTATTGAAGAGAAATGGGAATCTTTTTGCAAAGAACAATTCAGTATATATTGCCTAAGGGGATTGTATGGGGTCAAAAACAAGTTTTTATTGGCAATTGACCGAAGAACAAAAGATAGGATTTCAAGATATCTTTTGAGAAAAAGAGATCACAGACTTCTCCTTTTAAATTTTCTAAGATGTGAATCGATTTATGAATCGATGCTGACAATTCTTAGTGACAGCTTTTGGAAGGAGAAGAAGTGATGCGAAACTTTTTACGCATGCTTTTGACAACAAGAGGAAAACCAATATTGATGCTCCGTCTGTTAGATACTTTTGCAGAAAAGATTGGATTTGCTTCATTTCACACTCCGCATACTAATAATGTAATTAACCATGTGTTAAAACCAATTCCGGTTAGTATTACTGATGACCCAACAGATTTTGAAACTATCATTTCCAACAAGTTTATTCAACGTGAATACTGTATTCTTAGCGATGAATGGAAAAGCTATAAAAGCGGTTTCAAAGGCCAGTTAATTGATTGGCACCGCGATCCAAAATCTGGGTATAGTTTTGATAATAAACAATTGTCTTTTTATTGTCTACAAAAATTGCCTGAAGGAACTGATGTAAAAAGGCCTTGGGAACTTGCAAGATTGTACCAACTGCCATTTATTGCTAGGATGAGTTTAAGTGGAACAATTCAACCAGACAAAGCATGTAAAGAAATGAAAGAAATAGTCACTGATTTTATTTCAAATAATCCGGTCGGATATGGCGTAAACTGGGCGTGTACGATGGAAGTTGCAATTCGTTCTGTCAATATCATTATTGCTTTTGATATATTAAATTCGCATGGAATGTTTGACGACGAGTTTTTATCATTGTTGTCAAAAACAATATATGAACATGGTGCTTTTATATACAGAAACTTAGAAAAGAACTTTACAGAAGACAAAAGCGGTAATCATTATTTATCTGATTTGTGTGGATTAATTGCAATTGGATGCCACTTAAAAGGATCAGAGAGCAATAGATGGCTAAAATTTGCATCTGATGAGTTTCTTAAAGAAGTTGATAAACAACTGTTTGAAGACGGTGGGAATTATGAATTTTCGACTGCATATCACAGACTTGATATGGAGCTCATATCATTTTCACTTTCGATGCTTGTCTACGCCAATATTTCTATACCAACGAGAATATGTAATAAAGTACATTCTGCACTTGGCTTTATGAAAGCAGTTTTGTATTCAGATAATGAAATAGTTCAAATTGGAGATAACGACAGCGGTCATTTGTTAAGACTTAGTTATCAAGGAAGAGCAATTGATGGGAACCCACAAATTGATGAACTGAGTGGTAATACAGTTATTGGTATGTTGAATGCTTTATTCGAAAAAAAAGGAGATATGGTTGAGCATCAGTTAATCCGCTTCTTCATGAAAGATCGTGTACTGTCTTGGTCTGGATCAAAGCAACAGATGCCATCAGACTTAGAAAAAATGGTATTCTCTTATAAGAAGGAGACAAGGATACCGATTCCGAACGATGGCGAGCTTTATGTTACTGTGTTTCCCAATTTTGGCCTAGTTGTTTTTGAGAAAAAGGGATTTAAGTTGTTTTTTAGGATTCCTTCTAATATCAGCCTAGGAAAAGTTATTCATATTCATAGTGATTTCCTTCACTTTGAGTATGAAATAAATGGTGAAAAAGATTGTTGCGATAGAGGGAGTTATACATATACAGGTGACATTGCAAAACGCAATTTGTTCAGGTCAGAACTATACCATAATGTCCCGCATTATAATATGGATCAAAACGAGTTTATTGGAGCATGGGGTGTAAAGCCTAGAACAAATGGAGAATGGTGTTTAGACTCTAATCATAGCGTTTTAGCAAGAATTTTCTTAGCTGATATTACGCATCAGAGACGGTTGAGTGTTGAGCAAGACAATATTTTGATAGTCGATGAGAGCAATAAGCCCTTTGCCATTGGTTATAATGATAGGACAGTTTTTTCTGCAGGATATGGAGTTATATTAGACAAAAATGTATAATTAAGAATTGGAGAAATGATGGAATTAAAGAATAATCAAGTTTTATTACAGGTGATATCATCATCAAAAAACGAATGGTACTGTACTTACCCTGGTTTTGTTAACTTAATAACTGAAGTGGGCGAAAGGACAACTCCATTTTTCCTAACAGGTGTAGGAAAGATTGTTGCATCATCGTGCAGTGAATATATTGTTGGAGATCATGTTTTATTTATAGGGTTTGCAGACTCTGAATCTCCAAGCTATCTGACTTCAGTTAATAGTATTCTTAAAGTCGATAGACTTGTTGTTTCTGTTCCTAAGGATTTAGCGGTAGTTGCTCAAATGGTTTATGCAGTAGGCAGACTCAATCCAATAGCTGGTATGAATATTTATTTAGACCCAACAATCAAATATGTAGATCTTTTGAAAAAGATTGTCTTTGATTTTGGGTGTAATCCTTTTACGTCGCCAAATGCTTTGCCATTTTTTGATGGAGCAATTATTATTAATGACAATAGTAATGACAAAATCAGTATGACAGATCAATCTACGGTCATACGGATAAATGGAACAAAAATCGACAAAACTTGTGGATATCCAGGACAAGATTTTTGCTTCCCTTCATATATGGTTGATGGTGTTGCTGTTCCACACGATTTTTTGCCACTTTCAACAAATAGAAACTTAAGAACTGCATATAGGCTGTTGGTAAAAGAGGCAAAGGAAGTCTCTAATACAGTGAATCAATATTTGAGTTCACCGTTATCTTTTCTTGAGCAAATGAGAAAAGAATTTGTTAGCCACATTACGCCAGGTGTTATGAGCATCGCAGTAGTTAAAACTGACATTGCAACTTCTGAAGCAATGTCGTTGGGAATAGCAAAATACATTCTAGGACCTGGTGTGCAATACATATCACATAGAGTATCAGGGCCAAATTGTATGAAAACAATTGTTTTTAAAGATGGCTCAGTAGCAGATTGTTTTGCGATTGCATCCAATAAGGAATCTTTAGAAGTTGAACTACATTTTGATAAGATATCGATATCTTATTCGAAAGATGGTTATCGAGTGTTTAAGGGAAAGTATGAGATTGAACCTAATGAAGAGAATAAAGTAACATCGTTATCAAGCGATGATGAAGAAATCCTTGTTAAGATGGGGTGTGAAGAATAGAAATGAAGCAAGTCTTTTTATCAAAAGGGAAAATTGAAATACATGAAGTAATAAAACCAAGTTGCAAAAATGGATGTGTTTTGATTCGTACAACTAATTCGTGCATCTCAGCAGGGACTGAGATGTCAGGTGTACAAAATAGCAAAAAAAGCCTGTTTTCGATAGCCAAAGAAAAGCCTAGAACGGCAATGAAATTTGCCAGGTTGATTGTGACAAGAGGCCCGGGATTTGTCAAAAATACAGTCAAAAATATCAGAGGCTCAGAATTTGGTAATGAGATGGGATATAGCGCAACTGGGGTGGTTGAAGAGTGTGGTTCGGGAGCAGAAAGTTTCTGTGTTGGCCAGCGAGTTGCTGCGGTTGGCACAAAGGTGGCAAATCATGCAGCATATAACTGTGTTCCAGTAAACTTAGCAATTCCAGTTCCGGAGAGTGTGACCGATGAAGATGCTTCAACAGCGGCGTTGGGCGGGATCGCTTTTCAAGGCGTAAGACGGTTGAATCCTCAGCCAGGTGATTCTGTCGTAGTTATGGGATTGGGGCTTATTGGGATACTGACCGCACAAATTTTAATCGCTTCTGGTTGTAACGTTATCGGAATTGATATAAACGAAAAACGAGTGAAGGAAACAAATGAAAGGTTAGGGATAACAACCCTTAATGGCAATAATCCAATCATTGTTGAAAAAGCAATAATGATGAATAACGGAAAAGAGTATGATGGAGCTATTTTTACAGCAGCAACAACATCAAGTGAGCCGATGTCAACTTGTTTTAAGATGTTAAGAAGGAGGGGTGTTTTTGTTTTATCAGGTGTCAGTGGCATGAAAATCAAAAGAGAGGATATATATGCCAAGGAACTTGAGTTTAGAATGTCAACATCTTACGGCCCTGGGCGATATGACACGGAATATGAAAACAAAGGAAACGATTATCCAGAGGAGTATGCAAGATTTACAATCAAACGAAATATTCTAGCTTACTTCGATTTACTTGCGACAAAAAGGATAACATTAGATGGAGTTGATAGGAATGTAGTTACAGTTGATAATGCAGGAGATGCATTTGAGAGACTTGGCCAGCCGGATCCGCCGCTACTTTCTGTCATTCAGTATGGCGAAAAGCAAGAGGAGAAAAGGTCGAAAATAGTTATAAATGATAGTTTTGTCGTTGACAAAAAATGTGTATGCTATGCCATTATTGGTGCAGGTGGCTATGCAAGCAATATGCATTTGCCAAATCTATCGCAAATGGGGGACAAGTACCAACTAAAAGCGGTGATGAACAGAAGTTCAAGTCCCGCAGCAGCTCTAGCAACTCAGTACCATGCTGCATACTATACAACAAATGTGCAAGATATTCTTGAAGATCCAGATATTACAATGGTAATGATTTGTACAAGGCACAATTCTCATGCTGATTATATATGTAGAGCATTATATTCCGGCAAAGATGTGTTTGTTGAAAAACCATTAGCGTTGAATATGAAAGAGTTGGATGAGATACAAAAAGCGTTGAGTTGCAGCAATCACCTAATTATGGTTGGATATAATAGACGTTTTTCTAAATATATTCAGGAAATCAAAGACTCAATAAAGAATCGTAAAGGACCGGTTATTGTTGATTATTCGATGTGCGCTGGATTTATACCATATGATAACTGGGTGCATAGTGAAGAAGGCGGTGGGAGAATTATTGGCGAAGCGTGTCACATTGTAGATGTTTTTTCATACTTGATAGGTTCTAAAGTAAAGTCTATCAGCGTTACACCTATCTTGTTCAATACATCTTATTATCGTTCCGAAGACAATGTGACAGTTACTATTGACTACGAAGACGGATCCATCGCTACTATGAGATACCTATCTTGCTGTGCGGATTCAGTACCCAAAGAAAGGATGAGAGTCTATTGCGATGGAGGAGAAGTATTCATGAATAATTATACAAGCTTATCAGGTTCAAACATAAATACTAAAAAGATTACTTCAATTGAGCCGGATAAAGGGCAAAAGGAGATTCTGCAGAATTGGTATGTATATCTAAAAAAGCGTGAACAACCTATACCGTTTTCAGAATTGTGTGAAACATCACGTATTACATTCAAAGTTAAAGATGCGATTATTAAGGGAAACAATGATTAAAAGGATGGTTAATAAAAATGGTTAATGTAATTGGTTTGGGATATATTGGGCTTCCTACAGCTTTAATGCTATCTTCTAATGGCGTAAAAATTATAGGAACAGATTGTAACAAGGAACTTGTTGATACTCTCAATGCGGGCAAGACAACTTTTTTTGAGAAGGGGCTTGATGAATTGTTTCAAAAGGCTTTGCTTTCAGGAATAGAATTCACAACAGAGTATCAAAAAACAGACGTATATATTGTCTCTGTTCCAACCCCATACGATAAGTTCAGTAAAAAGGTTGATGCAAGCTATGTGATTTCAGCGATGCAAGATGTTATTAGAGTAGCACCAAATGGTTCGACGATTGTTATTGAATCAACAATTAGTCCGGGTACAATCAATAAAAGAATACGTCCAGTGCTGAAAGATTTAGGGCGCACGGACATTAATCTTGTGCACGCACCAGAACGAATAATTCCTGGTAATATGGTTTATGAGTTAATTAACAACAATCGTACAATAGGAGCAGATGATAAAGTTGTCGGCAACAGAATAAAAAATCTTTATGCCAAGTTTTGCAAGGGAGAGATAGTTGTAACTGACATAAAAACTGCAGAGATGACTAAAGTGGTAGAAAATACTTTTCGCGCTGTAAACATTGCTTTTGCGAATGAATTAGCAAAAATCTGTCGCCACGATGATATGAATGTTTATGAGATTATCCGAATCTGTAACATGCATCCAAGAGTAAATATTCTTCAACCTGGACCTGGGGTTGGTGGACATTGCATATCAGTTGACCCTTGGTTTCTTGTGGGAGATTATCCAAGCCTAACAAGAGTCATTGGAGAATCAATGAAAACTAATGACAGTATGCCAGAGTTCGTTCTTAATCGAATATTCGAAATCATGGAAGAAAGAGAAATGAAAGATATTACGCGTGTAGGCTTGTATGGGTTGACATATAAAGAAAATGTTGATGATATTAGAGAAAGTCCCACACTTCAATTGCTGGAATGCCAGAAAAGACACCTTGGCATCGGCCTCAAAGTATACGACCCATTTATTACAAAAAGTGTAGCTGATAACCAATACTACAATTTAGACGAGTTTTTAGATTCGATTGATTTGGTTGTCATTATGGTCAAGCACGATGAGATAATAGAAAACATGGGTAAACTAAGGAATAAAGTTGTTTTGGATTGTCAGAATATTTGTAGTTTCACTGATGTTTATCACATATAACATTGTATATCAATCAGCGTTGCTTTTAGATTTAGAAGATGTGTGATGACAAATAGGTGTTATGAATCCTATTTTGAGGTTTTGATGATAATAAGTTGATGTGAGGAAGAAAATGGATTCAAAGGTTTTGATTTCTAAAGATGCTCTTTGTATAGAATACTTGCCGGTTTATGGTAACAAATACTGGGCAGGAAAGACTCCAAACATTGATGAGCTTGCGAACAAAGGGACGGTTTTCGAAAACTATTATTCAGCGGCGCCGTCATCTGCAATGTCATATCTTAGTATGTTTACAGGCACATATCCCTTCCAGACAGAAATGGAAACATACCGACCGTTAAAAAGCCAATATGACGGGATAACATTATTTGATAGGGCTTTTAAGGATGGATATTCGTGTCATATATTATGGGATGAGGAATGGGTGGTAATGGCCAAGCGGTATTCGGAATGTTATGGGCGAAATACGACTTTTCATAATATGAAGTCCATTGAGCAACCGGTTGGCTCGCATTATGTTCATGAGGGCGTGTTGATTCCCAATGAAGCAGTAACTGAAAACACACTTCAGAGAATAGAAAATGAAATTATAGAAATCATGAAAAATGAGCCGGTGTTTTTGTGGATTCATTTACCACATGTTATTAATGGGGCGGTATCGTATGGTTCTGATATTGATGTGTTCGATCGGTGTGTTGGGATAGTTCGCAAGTATTTTAGAGATGAAAACATTGTTATAACAGCTGATCATGGTAACATGAATGGGCATAAAGGTAAACTGTGCTATGGCTTTGATGTTTACAATCCTGCTATTCGCATTCCACTGATAACTCCAAGAAAAGAGGGGATCCGGAAATTCATAGGTAATGTATCTTCAACAAATATGTATGAAGTATTATTCGATGAAAAACTGCCTCCAACGCATGAATTTATATATTCCGATTCTGCTTATTATGTTCAAAGGCATCGAAAACTAGCAGTGATTTATCAAAATTACAAATACATTTATAATAACAAGACGAAAACAGAAGAGTTGTATGATTTGAGTTGCGATCCAAACGAAGATTTTTCATTGATGGAAGATTACATATATGATGTCGATAGAAAGATAAAGACCCCATCGTGTGAGCTATATTTCTATACAAAATGGGACATATTACCCAATATAAGGGAAAAGTTGCGCATGGAGAAAGATCGGATATGGAGAAAACCAAGCGTAAGGCAAAAGGTATTGAATGCGGTTAAGGATTTTTTGCGTCCGATATATGTAAGACTATTTAAGGCCCAAAAGGTCAAAGCACCTGCTGACCATTAGTTTTGGTCCAAGGTTTTGTCCGCATCCCCGAATGGCCCCTTTCTCCCGGCTTTAACATTATTTACAAATGGACCCAGAATTCACTTCTAATGTGATTCTGGGTCCATTTTTGCCAGTACTAGGTGTAGATACCGTCAGTAAAGGGTAACCAGACCGCTCATCACGGGAAACTGGACCGCTGGAAAAGGGAAATCAAACCGACGGCAAAAGTTTTTTAAAAAGATATCGACATGGCCTCATAGTACCTTACAATAGTTGATGCCGAAAGGCAAAATTCAACTAATTGGAGGTAGCCATGTTAGACTACAAAACCATCATCAGGCTCAAGAAACTCTGCCTGAACAACCACGAAATTGCAGTTAGTTTGAACTGCAAATGGGACTCTGTAGAACGTGTGATAACACGGTGCGAGAACGTATGGGGAAGCCTTGACGGGGTTCCTGATGAACTCAGCAATGAAGAGATTGCAGATATGATTTTCACTTCCAGGAAAAGTGTTGACCTGGATTATCTGCAACCGGATTGTGAGAAAATTCTGGAGAAACAGAGGCGGGGAAATCAGCGCAACGAACTTTGGACGGAGTATTGCGCCGAAGCAGCAAGCAAAGGTAAAAAGTCATACAAGCTGAGCCGATTCAATGAAATCGTGTCAGAATACCGGAAGCAGCATGATATATCATTCCAGGTGGGTCACGTTGCGGGCCTTGAAGGACAAGTAGACTGGGTAGGAGATCATGGACATTTCATTGATCTGGACACCGGCGAACGGGTTGATGTTCATGTGTTCGTTATGACACTTCCTTACAGCGGATACTTCTACTGTGAAGGGTTTCTTGACGAAAAGATGGCTTCGTGGTATGCAGGCCACAAGAATGCATTTGAATTCTTTGGAGGTGTACCTTCATATATCGTTCCGGACAACTGCGCTACTGCAGTAGACCGTCATCACTCTGATGAGCCTGGGATAATTAATACTCGTTACGTGGAATTCCTGAGCCATTACGGCGCCACACCGAAGCCAACTCGGGTGAGGCGGCCAAAAGACAAAGGTCACATAGAACGTCACGTTCGCATAGTCGAGGATGATATCATCCGCAAGATGGAATGTCTCGACATATACTCGCTGGCTGAATTCAACGAGATTATGCGCAGGAAGATGATTGCAAGGAACAACGAAAACTACAGCAAGAAGACCGGTTCCAGAACATCGATATTTCTAGCTGAAGAGAAGGATCATCTTCTGCCGCTCCCCGTCGTTCAGTTCAATTCATACACTGAAAAGCAGGCAACAGTATGGCGTGATTTTCACATCCAGTACGATAGTGCTTTCTATAGTGTTCCCGTTCAATATGTCGGGAAAAAGGTTACCGTAAAAGCTACACATGATACCGTGAGCATATACTTCGGTGATAAGCTTATCGCTGAACACAAACGTGCAGTGAGAAAGTGGCAGCGTTCAACACTCCCACAACACATTCCCGGGAAAGGCGAAACGCTTAATGGAGCGTACTCATCAAATGCGTTGATATCATGGGCTGAAAAGTTTGGTCCCTACACAGTCAAGTGGGTGAAAGCAGAGCTTGGAAGATTTGAATTTGAAGTACAGGCATACCGTCCGATAACCTCTGTACTGAGGGTGCTTAATACTCGAACGCCTGATGCTGCAGAGATGGCTTCTGAAGCCGCTTTGGCATCTTCCGTGTTCACGGTAAAGGGTTACAAAAGCATCCTTAGTGCCCAGGCTAAGTTGTTTCAGAAAAAGGAAGAGAGAAGCATAGATCTGAACGATATCTTCTTTGCGCACAACGAGGAGGACTGAGCAGATGAAAGCTTCCGAAAACGTAACCAAAATCTGTGAATCTCTTCAGTATCTGGGGCATGGGGACGTTAGCAACAAAATTCTGGAAGCCCTCCGGGAAAGCACAGACGATCCTCTCGCTGTCATAAGCCTTGCTCTTGATTCAGCTGTAACAACGGCAAAGAACAAAATATTCAAGGAGCGTTTCAGTAAATCCAAACTTGGTGACCCCATATATATCAAGGATCTTCTCAATTACAAAGTCAGACAGCTTGATTTGGAATACATTCAAAACCTTGCGAGTCTTGGCTTTATCCGTGATCGAAGAAATGTCGTGATCTATGGCCCGCCCGGCACAGGAAAGACGTGGTTATCTAAAGCTTTAGCCACAAGAGCATGTCAGGAAGGCTACAAGGCAAGATGGGTCACGTATCCGTTCCTTTGCAGGGAATTGATGAGACTAAAGAAAAAAGATACCACAAAATACGAATCGAGGCTCAAATACTACTGCAAATATTCGGTTCTCTGTATTGATGAATTCCCAAATTGCAGCATTGAGGACAAGTATATCATGCAGGAGTTTTTTAACTATTTTAAGACCAACGGCCACTCATGCATAGTGTGTTCACAGTGCAATCCGGATAACTGGGATACTCTCTTCGAGATAAAAAGCTTCGCTCAGTCTATCAAGGGAAGATTGCTGGAGCAGTCATACCGGCTTGAACTTAAGGGGCCTGATCTAAGGTTCTATGTACCTGACAAAGAGTAAAAAACACGGCCGGGGGCCAGCCCCCGCAACCCCCGGGATTTAACGCATAGGTTTTCCAGGAGAGTGATGCCATGGTTTTTACTTCCGCAAAAAAGCAAAAGAAAAAGTGATACCAAACGGTACCACTCTCCCGCCAAACCTCATGTGCTGCTCGAGTCGCTTCCCAGCGTTGCCCTATCCTTCACATGAGTAAAAGCAGGATTATGATACCATCGCGTTTTTATCTTGTCAACCGCCTATCGGCGCTTAATTTTTCCTGTTACTGGCGTTTCGATTTCCTATTTCTGGCGGTCTGATTTCCCGCAAAGAGCGGTCTATGTTCCACTTTTAATCGGTGTAAACATACTAGGCTGGGTGTACCTATTATGTTCAATTTTGAAAAACAGAGGCACCTCTTTCGAAGTGCCTCTGAAATCTGATTTGATCAGATGTTTTTGTTTTTACGGATTATTTTCCGTAGTAGGTCTTCAGGTTAGCGATGTCTTCAGCTGTTGCAACGCCTTTGAACAGAATAGCATCGTCAATGAGACCGGGAACTCTGCTGTAGTTGTCGGTGTAGTCGTTACCGAATCTGACAACGCCGGCGCCGTTCCAGACGGAATCACCGAAATCGCCGTTATATGTGTACCAGTCGATTTCGCCGAAGTTGACGGAAAGACCGACTTTGTGGTTAGCTCTGTCAACAGTGAAGAGGACGTATGTCCACTCATGCGTGTTGGTGAACGAGTAACCATGGTCGTCTCTGTTGCTGCCGTCACCGATGTTGAACTTCAGTTCGCTGTCGCCGTTGATGGCAAGCAGGAAGCCGTTGTTCTTACCGCTGTCCCAGTCTTTGTTTCCAAAGAGAACAGGGTCATTTCCGCCGATGGTGTCGAGCTTGACCCAGCAAGCGAGCGTGAAGTCATTGGACTTTGTTACGGATCTCGTACCGGAAAGGGAGATGTGTCCTGCTGCAAGGTTCAGAGCCTTGTGATAAACACCGAGATCATACGCAGCTTCAGCCTTGAGGCTTATGCCCGTTGCGGGAGAGTTCAGGATCTGAGCGTCGGTTGTGCCGTCGAACGGAACATACGCGACGATACGGTCATTGCTGATGTAGTTAGTGATGTTCGTAGGTGTGGGGTTAGCGTCAGCTTTAGCATCAAGTGCAGCCTGTGCAGCGGCAGCAGCCTTGTCAGCAGCTTTCGCTTCGTCAAGGCATTCCTGAAGTGTCTTGCCGTTTACTTCATAGTCGAATGAGAACGGAGCGGTTCTGGGATCGAAGTTGTCGCTTCTCAGAATTTCTTCATCTTCAAAGTCATATGTGTAAACTATAGCGTAGGACAGGTCGTTACCGGATTTGCCCATGTTGGAGCCGTTCTCATGAACGAGCATGGTGTACCAGTAGTGCTGAGATGTGTTGCCGCTGTCTCCGTAGAGGTCGAGCATACGAGCAGGCTGGATGAGGTTCCAGCTGTTCTGATACTGGGAGTCTGTCTTGAGGACTTTTCCGCCGCCGTCGTCAACAGCAATGTGATGCAGTCCGAGACGTCCGTTCTCTTCGGTGAGAGCCCACAGGAATATGGAGCTCTTGCCTACTGTTCCGCCGCCGTCACCGGCAGTCAGACCAACGCCTGCAAGTCTGAAGTATGAATTGTAGCCGTCGCCGAGAGCCTTGTGGGTCAGACGATTGTTGACAGCGATAGGAGCGAAGCCCTGGTAATAAGGAGCATCCCAGCCTGCCCAACCTTTGTTAAACATCTGGTCGATGGAAGCAACAACTCTGTTGGATTTAGCTGTAATAACACCGTCTTCACGGAAGATGCCGTCTTGGAACAAAGATCCTGCATCACTTGTGAGGCTCTTAATTAGATCAGGAACGAGTGCGGGATCAACCGGTGTGTCGTCGATGATCTTTCCGTTGTATGTGATATAAACTTCACCGGCGAGGTGGTAGAAGTGTACGAACGGATAGTCATAGTATCCGTCATTGAGCTTACCGGGCTGATCGTAGTTAACACCGACTACCGCGGAGCCATCAAGGTCGTCCATGTAAGCAGGTGTCAGTCTAGCTGTGTAAGCTTCAACTTCCTGGATCTTGCCTGTGATGAGGTCCTGAACATGAGCTGTGTATACAACTCCGCCCTTCAGGTAGTTCTTGCCTGCCAGGCTGTCGTATGCAGCTGTTGAACCGTACTCAAGGAAGAGAGCAAGGCTTACGCCCATGCTTGCCTTGGATCCGAAGCCGTTGATGTCTTCCGGATGCTCAACATAAATCAGGTAGTTGCCCGCTGTGCTGCCCGGGAGTGCATAACCGGTCACGAACCATGTGTCGTTGATAACTTTTCCTTCATATGTGAGGAAAGGAACTGTTGCGAGGTCGCCTTCACCGCCGAGGATGAATGTGTACTTATCAGTATCAGCCATTCTTCTCATGGATGTAGCGTAGTCTGTGGAAACGGATCCGCCCTGTACTCTGCCGGCGTCATTCGTATGCATGATGCCTACGACTGCGTTCTGGTATGTGAGGGTGATACGCGCTCCAGATGTGTATGACTTGCCAACACCTGTGTAAGACGTCACATTATATGCATCTTCGTTGGGATCATATGATGTTTTCTGATATACTGTACCAGGTGTAAATGCTAAAGCCATTCTATCTTCGTTCTTGAACCCATAGTAAGTCCAATCACCGTTGATCCATCCATCAAATGAGTTGATTCTCATTTGTGTTATTTGTGGGTTGTCAGTATTGCCAAGGTCATAGCCCCATACAACGATCTTTCCATCTTCCGAAATACCAGCATAACCTTTAACAAGGAAGAAACCAGATTTATATGTAGGAGCGATGTAGACGATACGTTCATCGACAACAACGTAGAAACAGTACTGATTTAAGAGAGGCTTCAAGAATCTGCTTGCTACTGCCGGCCATGCATCATAACCAATTCTATCGGTATGTGAATCGTGGCCTATCAACATGCCTTCAGTGAAGGATCCCTTTAATTGAGGATAGTTGTAGCTGAATTTCTCGTCTCCTATTGTTATGTTGTACGAACCTGCATTGAATCCTCTTACGTAACCTCCGCTGGTATACGACTCAGCCCCCTCTTTATAAGCGCCAATTCTTTTAACAATTGTAATTTCGCCTGTTGCAGGTTTATAGCCATAGATAACGTAATCGCCAGAAGCGGTTCCGTCACTTGCATATGCGGGTTCCTTACCAGGTGTAAACCACGAGAATTCTTGGGGTACTTCGAGTGCAACTGCTGTTGTTCCAAGAGCATAGTTCGTAAAGTCAAGGAACTTATATGAAGGGCCAGTCTTTACTTTGCCATCTGAGCCTTCATATTCCATTGTGCCTGTGGTGAAGTAGCCAAATCTGTATTCATCATAAATACCGTATTCAGCAATTGCGTCTTCGTCGATGTCAAAGATCCTCAGTGTTGCATATGCGTTGAGGTCAGTAGCATCGTCTTCAACGAACTCAAGGTAGTTGATGTGGTCGGTATCAAAATAGAACTGACCGTTAACAAGTTCAGGAAGATTTGCGCGTTGTTCGTCTGTCATCCAGACAATAGCGATATCGTCGCCCTGATAGTCTGTCTTGATCTGGAAGTATGTGTCCAGATCGGGATGATAGTACCAAATGATTTCGTAATCGCTACCGATCGTCTGGCCCTTGTAGTTCCATTTGCTCTTGTCAAGGTCGCAGTACCAGTCGCCTGCATCATTTGTGAACTTCTGCCATTCATTTGGGTATACCGCGGGATGATCAGCATCTCTGCCAAGCCCATCGGTACCGACACCGAAGTCTTCATCGCAAGGAAGAAGAACGGGGCCGTTACCTTCGTCAAACCATGCCATCCAGTACTCATCTACGACAACGCCGTAGGAGATCCTGAGGATGTTGCCGGTTGCCCAGTCAACAGCATAGACTGATGAAGCGCCAGAGGGATTTGCTATAGCGCCGACTCCGTCAGCGATGATGATCTCGCCGGATGCCTTGTAATACCTTGTAACGAGGTCAAAATCAGCAAGGAATGCCTGGATCGGGTAGCCCTTTGTTGTGACTTCGAGACGGCCTCTGTTCTCAACAGGATCCATTTCGAGGGATTTTGCAGCACGTACGTGCGCGCCGTCGAATACGACCTTGTAAAGAGTAGCGTATGCCATTTCGTCGTCATGTTCACCTGTGAATCCGAATTCGGAGCCGGGAACATAATAAGTTGTGTCGCCGATTGTTCCGTTGGCATTGAATTCAGCAAATCCGACATAGTTGGCAGGAACATAGTCGCTGAGGAAGTCTGTTTCAGTGATGATAACAGTGATCCATGCGCCGTCTACGCCGTAGTTCCTTGCGCCGAACGTGTCGCCGTCAGCGTTCTTGCAGAACAGAGCATTGTAAATGATCTGCGCTACAACTTCTCTCTTCAGCGGGTCAGTGAAGGATATTCCGGTGATACCAGCGGTCAGGCCGAGGTTAACAGCCTTCTCGATGTATCCCCAGGGATATGCGAGTCCCTGATAGCCGAGAGCTCTTACTGTCATGGTCAGAGCATCCTGATATGTGATTGGGTTCTCAGGACCGAATCTGCCATCACCGTAACCTTCGATGACACCCTTCTGATTTACATAGGAGATAGCTCCGTAGTAATTTTCAGCGGCGGTGCCAGCAAGGTCTGTGAATTCGCTGCTGTTCTGTGTGCCGTCTTCCCATGCCGAGTCTTCGACCCAGCCTGTAAGAAGTCTGCCTTCGAACAGAGCCATTTCATAACGCTTGATGTCATCATAAACGCCAAGCTTGTCGCCCTTACCATGCATAATGCCATAGGATACGAGGAATTCGACTGCATCGTAGTACTTCGAAGCGGTCTCCTCAGCATCTGTCGGAGCAGCTGTTGTCAGTGCTGCATCATCAGCAGCAAAGATTGCAACTCCTAATGACAAGGTCATAGCAAGAGCGAGAATGATTGAAAGAATCTTTTTCATCTTTCATCGCTCCTATAAAAAAATTTTTTTATAGTCTCAAAGGGGGATAAGCCCCCACTTTGAAACATGCCCATTCTATCAGCCTTTTCAAGCTATTGCAACAGAAAAAGCTCATTTGCAACATAGCTGTAATATTAAAAGGGGTTTTGTAAAAAGAAAAGGGCAAAAACCGCTATATTAAGTAAAATAATGTAACAATTATGGCTCGATAATTGCCTTACACATGGGAATGTTGATTGTTACAAAACGTGCGTATATCCGTGATTTGGATGTCATAGTGCTTGACACAAAAAACCGCTTATTGTAAAATTGCACATGGAACAATCAATAGGGGGTGTAGCTTTGAAAGCGCTAATCTTAAACTCCGGAATGGGAAGTCGTATGGGTGTGTTAACGTCAGAGCACCCAAAATGTATGACGGAAATATCACCAAAGGAAACGATCATTTCCAGGCAACTGAACCAGCTTGCTGATGCCGGAATCAATGATGTTGTCATAACAACTGGAAGATTCGACGGTGTGCTAGTCAACTACTGCAACAGCTTGGATATCCCGGTCAACATCACATACGTGAAGAATCCAATCTATGACAAGACAAATTATATATACAGCATTTACTGCGCGAGGGAATACCTTGACGATGACATCATACTCATGCACGGAGATCTGGTGTTTGAGAACGAAGTACTCGACATGGTGCTAGCTTCTGATGTTTCGTGCATGACTGTTTCTTCTACGCTCCCTCTTCCTGAAAAGGATTTCAAAGCTGTCGTAAAAGACGGCATTGTTAATAAAGTTGGAGTCAACTTCTTCAATGACGCGATGGAAGCTCAGGCTCTTTACAATCTAAAAAAGGATGACTGGGCGCTCTGGCTCAAAAAGATTGAGGAATTCTGTGAAAACGGAAACACAGGTGTGTATGCAGAGAACGCTCTCAATGAGCTTGAGGGACGTGCTAACATATACGCCCTTGATGTCAGGAACCTTCTCTGCGCCGAGATCGACAATCCTGAGGATCTTGGAGCGGTTTCAGCAAAACTGAAAGAAATCGAGTCGAGACTGGTATACATGTGCTTCTCTACTGACATTATTCATGGCGGACATATAAACATCATAAAAAAAGCCCAGCGGCTCGGGAAACTTATCATTGGTGTGCTGTCTGATGAGGCGGTTGCTTCATATAAAAGATTTCCGCTTGTTTCATATGAAGACAGAAAAACGATGCTGGAAAACATTTCCGGTGTCAGCAAAGTGGTCGTCCAGAATTCTCTTTCGTACAAAGATAATCTTCAAAAATACCGCCCTGACATTGTGGTGCATGGGGACGACTGGTGCAGCGGTTTCCAGAAGCCCGTAAGGGATGAGGTCGTATCCATACTTGCATCATACGGCGGAAGACTTGTTGAATATCCATACTCTTCGAGCGATAAGTATAAGGAATTGGAAAATCGGGCAAGATCTGATGTTTCAATGCCGGATATAAGGCGTGGAAGGCTGCGCAGAGTCCTTGATGCGAAGGGCCTTGTGACTGCCATGGAAGCCCATGACGGTTTGACAGGTCTTGTAGTGGAGAATACCGTGGTATACCAGGATGGCGGGGCCAGACAGTATGACGCCATGTGGGTTTCATCACTTTGTGACAGCACTGCCAAAGGCAAACCGGATATCGAACTTGTTGATATGACATCAAGATTCCGCACTATCGAAGATATAATGGAAGTCACAGCAAAGCCAATAATCTTTGATGGCGACACAGGCGGAAAGACGGAGCACTTTGTCTATACTGTTAGATCTCTTGAAAGACTTGGCGTTTCTATGGTAATAATCGAGGACAAGACAGGGCTTAAGAAAAACAGCCTGTTCGGTACTGAAGTTAAGCAGACTCAGGACAGTATTGAGAACTTCTGTGAAAAGATAAGGGCTGGGAAGCATGCTCAGAAGACCAAGGAATTCATGATCTGCGCCAGAATAGAATCCCTGATACTCGAGCAAGGAATGGATGATGCTCTCGAGCGTGCATTCGCTTTCGTCGGTGCCGGAGCTGACGCCATAATGATCCACAGCAGGAAAAAAGATCCGTCAGAGATCTTTGAGTTTATAAAGAAGTTCCGCGAGCATGATTCGGTCACACCGATAGTACTTGTACCTACAAGCTTCAATTCTGTAAAGGAAGAAGAGTGGAAGGAAAGAGGAGCGAATATTATCATCTATGCAAATCAGCTTATAAGGGCAACAGTGCCGGCTATACAGAAGGCTGCAACGATGATCCTTGAAAATCATAGGGCGGAAGAATGCGACAGCATGCTGATGCCGTTCAAAGATATCATCCGCCTCATACCTACAGAGGAGTGATCACGCACAACATGGAACAGAAAATCCTTAAGATAGAAAAGGGTTACTCGGGACTGGACAGATGGCTCAAGGAACACAAGACAAATAGTCTTCTTCTGGTTTGTGACGATTCCATTAAATATCAGGACGAATTCAAATCACACCTTTCCAAACTTGAGGGGAAAGGATTGGGCATAACCTATTTCAGCAACTTCAAGCCAAACCCACTTTATGAATCAGTTGTTGAAGGAGTTGGACTTTTTATCTCGAATAAGTGCGATGCAATAATGGCAATCGGCGGCGGCTCGGCAATGGATGTGGCGAAATGTATAAAGCTGTATTCAAACATGGATCATTCAGAAAACTATCTGAAGCAGACCATTGTGCCGAATGATATCCCTTTTATGGCTATGCCTACGACAGCGGGCACCGGAAGCGAAGCTACCCGTTATGCAGTCATATACTATGAGGGAAAGAAGCAGTCAGTAACAAGTGAAAGCTGTATACCTGAAACAGCTATTCTAAATCCGAATTGTCTGAAAACTCTTCCACTTTATCAAAGAAAAGCGACTATGATGGATGCGTTCTGCCACGCAATCGAATCGTTCTGGTCCGTAAACAGCAATGAAGAGAGCAGGGAATACAGTGATAAGGCTATAAGACTTGTGTTGCAGAATATGGAAGGATATCTGTCAAATACAGTAGAAGGTAACGCAGGGATGCTTATGGCGGCACACATCGCGGGCAAGGCGATCAATATAACCCAGACGACAGCCGGCCACGCTATGTGCTATAAAATTACTAGCCTGTTCAGATGTGCGCACGGACACGCAGCTATCCTCTGCGACAGAGTGCTTTTCCCGTGGATGATTGAGAATACTGATAAGTGTATTGATCCCAGAGGGCGCGAGTATCTTGAAGAGGTTCTGAAAAATATTTCATACTCAATGGGGTGTGACAATCCATGTGAGGCTGCCGAAAAGGTTATCGGTATCTTCGATGAGTTGCAACTGGAAGTACCTGAAGCAAGCGAAGAAGATTATCTGGAACTGAAGACCAGTGTCAATCCGGTCAGACTCAAAAACCATCCTGTTCTTTTGGATGAAAACACGATCAATGAACTGTATCACAGGATTCTGGGGTGATTGAGATGAAGATAGAAAACTTACTGAAAGCCATAGATTCAGATTTTTACGTCGGTGTTCCAGATTCACTTCTGAAGGCCGTCTGTAATTATCTGATGGACAATTATGGAATTGACCCGAAACATCACCTTATAGCTGCAAATGAGGGGAACTGCACTGCAATCGCTGCCGGATACCACCTCTCTACAGGGAAAGTTCCCGTAGTGTATTTGCAGAACAGCGGTGAGGGCAATATCATAAACCCGGTTGCCAGTCTGTTAAATGACAAGGTATACGCTATACCTGTCGTTTTCATTGTGGGCTGGAGAGGTGAACCGGGCGTTCATGACGAGCCGCAGCATGTTTATCAGGGTGAGGTTACTGTCAAGCTTTTGGAAGATATGGACATTGCTACCTTTGTGCTGGATAAATCTACTGATGAAGAAACCCTGAAAACAGTCATGACAGAGTTCAGAAAGAAACTCGACAGTGGTAAATCAGTAGCATTTGTCGTTAGAAAAGGCGCTCTGGAATATGACGGCAAAACCAAGTACAAGAACAGCAACAGTATGTCAAGGGAAGATGCTATAAAACATATAATAGCGGTTTCCGGAGATGATCCGATCGTTTCAACGACAGGAAAAGCATCAAGAGAACTTTTTGAAGCCAGGGAAGCAAATAATCAAGGACACAAATTCGATTTTCTTACAGTCGGATCAATGGGCCACAGTTCTTCAATAGCTTTGGGCATAGCGATCAATAAGCCCGACAAGAAGATTTGGTGCGTCGATGGAGACGGGGCACTGCTTATGCACATGGGGGCGCTTGCTTTGGTAGGAAACGTCAAGCCAAAGAATATGGTCCACGTAGTCATAAATAACTGTTCTCACGAATCCGTAGGCGGCCCCCCGACAGTTGCTTCCACAATGGACCTTGTGGGTATAGCACTGTCATGCGGATATCCGAACGCTGTATCGGTTTCGGATTTTGAGTCTCTCGACAAGGCCCTTAAAGAGGCAAAAGCAAAGAGCGAATTGTCGTTCATAGAAGTGAAATGCTCTATAGGAGCCAGAGACGATCTTGGGAGACCTACAACTACCGCTTTGGAAAATAAAAATGCCTTTATGGACTACATAAAAGCGTAGCAAATACAAGAATTGAACCCGAAAGGAATATGACAATGATCAATTACAAGCTTCTTACTCCAGGTCCGCTTACTACCACAGAAACCGTAAAACAGGAAATGATGGTGGATCACTGTACATGGGACAATGATTACAAACAGATAACTCAGAAAATAAGGGCTGAGCTTCTTGACATAGCACAGGTATCTCCTGAAGAGTATACCGCAGTGCTTATGCAGGGGAGCGGAACATTCGGAGTGGAGTCGGCTATAACCAGTTCAGTCGGTAAGGATGGCAAACTTCTGATACTTTCAAACGGCGCATACGGCGAAAGGATGGAAGATATTGCAAAGCATGCAGGTTTAAAGTATAGAATCCAGAAGTTCAATTATTACGAGGTTCCGGATTCCAGAGTTGTTGCTGCCATACTGAACGAAGACAAAGAGATAACTCATGTTTCAATGGTTCACAGTGAAACAACTTCCGGAATACTTAATGATATCGAATCCGTTGCCAAGGTGGTGAAAGCCGCAGGAAAGGTATTCATAGTAGATGCCATGTCAAGTTTCGGCGGTGTGCCGATTCCTGTAGCCGACTGGGGTATTGACTTTATAATCAGTTCTGCTAACAAATGCATACAGGGAGTCCCTGGTTTCTCATTTATTATTTGCAAGTTAGATGAGCTCAAAAAATGCGAAGGTAAAGCTGTTAGTCTGTCCCTTGATTTGTACGATCAGTGGAAAGGAATGTACGACGGAAAGTGGAGATTCACTTCTCCAACACATGTTGTCCTTGCCTTTGCAAAGGCAATTGAAGAGATGAAGGAAGAGGGCGGAATTGAGGCCAGGAACAGAAGGTATGTTGAGAACAACAGACTGCTTATATCCGAAATGAACAAGCTTGGATATAAGACATATATCGACTCGGACCACCAGGGCCCAATTATAACCACATTTTTCTATCCTAATGGTTGCAATTATACATTCAAAGAGATGTATGAGTTCATCAAAGCTCGTGGGTATGCAATATATCCCGGAAAGGTTACAGAAGCAGAAACATTCAGGATAGGGAATATTGGGGAAATTTACAGAGAAGATATCGAAAAGCTTATAGATATTTACAAAGAGTTCTTGGCGACCAGATCATAAATAACAATCGTTTAAAGCAGTGAATCGATTTGCTATCAGGAGGAATGATACATGTCAAAGAAAAGGAAATGTTTTTTGATAGGATCACTGATTTTTCTTGGATTGCTTTCGGTTTTCATAATTGTTTCTGTTATGCTCGATTTATCGAGGAATAGAAGCCCGTCTGATAGTACATCGGATTATTTGCTTTACGAGGTGGGTTATTATGACTATTAAGTGATGGCAGATTATGAATTAGTATAGGTTCTCGAAGGTGAAGATTGAAAGAAAACAGACAAATGAGAGCTTTTATAAAAAATCTTCTCATTTCAGTGGCTACCGATTCTATCGTGTTCATCGTTCTGAATCGGCTCGTTCGGGTTGACATCGGTGGAATTCGCATTTTTCTTCTTGATGAAGAGAAACAGGTGCTAAAGCTCTTGTGTACTGTTTTCTGAGTTTTGCAGGAAAATGGGTAGGGTCGGATTACACCCAGCTACAGGTATGTTATGTTACAACATCGCCAATGACTTGCCCATAACGGTCAACGATTCTTTCGTCGAACTTGATCTTCTCTTTATAGATGATCTGATCGAAGAAGCCTTCGATGCCCTGGAATGGAAAGAGCATCACTGTGAATTCGACGGTATAAGCACGGTATTTATAGAAGACGGTGGATACTGCGCCGCTCCGGTAACACACAAAGTGACACTCGGGTATATCGTGGAGTGTCTTAACAGATTTCATGATCAGGCCAAAACTCTCCTCATTCCGACGATCGCTCCCGGTAGCTTCGAAAAGAAGCTCTACTCGATGTATTTGAACTATTTGCCGAAAGAAAAGGTAGCGTTCGACATCGACATGAAATGTGACGACCGTGGGAGCTTCACCGAGCTTATAAAGACATTCGATCACGGACAGTTCTCCGTGAATATAAGTGAGCCCAGTGTAACAAAGGGCCAGCACTGGCACAACAGTAGATGGGATTTCTTCATTGTTGTATCAGGTCATGGCCTTATTCAGGAAAGAAAAGTCTGAACAGATGAAGTAATCGAATTCGAAGTATCCGGAGACTGAATCCAAGCTGTGCATATGCTGTCGGGATCTACGCATAATATAATCAATCTGTCGGATACTAAGAACCTTGTTACGTTCATGTGGGCGAACGAGATATTCAATCTGGAACATCCGGATACGTTTTTTGGAAAAGAATAGAGAAATAGTGGGACTTTTTGTCCCCTTTTCGGTTTGATATTACCTCGTTTACTTGAGACGTAAACCAATCACTTCTCGAGCCACGAAGTTACCTTCTCATTGTAAAAATTGATTATTATGTCCGAAACCTGTTTTGAGAATAAGGCATTATCAGTGAATAAGCCGACTTGATTATCACACAAAAAGGAGAAAAATATGGGATCACAAAAGGCAGTAAAGCAATTGACTTTTGGAGTAGCTTATAACCACATGTTTAAGTTGTTGGATACATGGGGAGAAATTGCAGACGACATTTTATATAAGAGCAAGTTTTTTTCTTCTGAGTATTTTTCGAACATTTCACAACAATATACAACAGAACGGAGGTTAACTAATCCCAAAACTGGTAATCAGTTAATCGTTACTGCAAACAATCTCGTGTACACACATGTGATAGAAAAAAACTACCAGCAGGAAAATAAAGAATTCAAGCAAAGGGTGGTTGACTATATTGTTCCGGAAATATTGTGCAGATATGGCCTTATTATACGTAGACTCGGGATGGTTTTTGTGAGCGAACTTGATACGGAATCAATGAAAAAATTTGCTTTTTTGTATTTTCAGGATTCGGTTAAGGGTATAACTGATTTTCGCTTTTCAAGAAAAGAAGCAACACCAAGAGGACTGTTGTTTGCTGAAGAACAAGATTTCATTAACAAGATTTTTAGCTTTGGAAGCATTGGAGAAAATATGCAAGGGGTTTCATATGATTTTCAACTTCACTTTAATCCAATTCGACAAGATGTTAGAAACATAGTATCAAGCTTTATGGCCATGGCAGAGTTAGGCTTTTCCGAAGATGTACTTAGTCAGTTGAGAGGAGAAAAATGAGTAGAAGAAATAGAAAAGGGGCATTGAAAAAAAGCCAGGTTCAGTTACAACGGTATAAAAACTTCATATCTTCTTCATCGTATTCTCCAGAAGGAACAATTCCTTCAAGCAACGAAATGCTTGTCGGTTCAGACGAAGTTTTTTCCAGTGGCTATGAAGCAGAAATACATGCAAAAGAAGATATAAAGAAAAAACCCATGAAGTACAAATTTTCAGATTGGATTAAAGCGAATGTTTTTCCAACTATCATTGTTACAGCGGTTATTGCTATTGGTTCCGTCGTGATTGCGCATAAAGTTGAAATAGCTGTAGTCGTTCAGAGAATTGACTACATTGAAAAGAGAATTGAAATGATTGATGATGAAGACGTTGAAAGAGATTATCTTCAGTTACAGCTGGATCTTATACGAACTGAAATGTCAAACAATACAAATAATTCTCTAACTGAGATCAACTGGAGAATAAGGGAAATTGAAACTCGATTAGCTGATTTGGAAAAAGATAAAGAATAGTAGTTCTGTTCTGATTTGAACCTTTAAATGGAAAGGCAAGGTTATCGCTAGATCAAATATCTAACGTGATTTACATTAATCCTGGTTTTCTAGAGGATTTCCGACTAAAACTACGATAATCGATGCCTCGTAGATAGATGAAGTAACACGAATGCTCAGAAAATATAGCGTTTCCAATACTTTTAAGTTGACAACCCTGAAATAAAGAGTTGTTTTTTGGATCTATTTTTGAAAGTGTGAAATTGACGATATTGATTAACAACACAAGCTCTGTGTGAATGAAGGAGAGCGTAACCTGCAACCTGCTAATAGTTGATTGGAACACTCAAGTAAGATACAATAGTCAAGTCCTAATTTTGGTGTAAATTCCTTCAGGTTATGTTAAAACGATATTTGTAAACGGATCTGAAGTTTTGCATGAGTGAGGGAGGGGCGTAGCCCCGACCGAAGGAATGCAAAACTTCGCGCCGCCTCGAACGGGT
>JAEEGL010901055.1_pt1 | contig 42408 bp, 39 predicted proteins | sample 9134231 | NCBI WGS metagenome assembly JAEEGL01 (sample SAMN16246548, study PRJNA631951) | gut metagenome | biome: gut microbiome; feature: rumen; material: fiber-attached | host: Bos | place: Iran: Karaj | collected 2018-10 | reverse complement strand
TATATAAAATGTGCTGATTGTAATTGTAATTTATATAGAAGATTTAAAAGAGATACTGGAAGAGCATTTTATTATTGTGGTACATATATAAAATCTGGTACTTGTTCTAAGCATTATATTACTGAAGAAGAATTAAATGAAACAGTTTTAATTATGTTGAATAAGTATCTTGAATTATTAATAGATTTAAAAGAAAAAATTAATGATATTATTTCTTTTTCAAGTATTGAATATAATAGTGAAGTTAGAAACATGAAAATAATTGAATATGAAAAAGATATAGAAAAGTATGAAAAGTTAATTTCTGATTTAAAAAAAGATTATCAATTAGATATTATTAATAAAGAAGATTTTGAAGATTTTTATAATGAATATTTGTATGAACTCAATAATTTAAAACTTGCTAAAGAAGAAATTGAAAATCAAAATGAAAAAACTTTTAATTTAGATTGGTTAAACAATTTAAAGAAGTTAGAAAAGTTAGATTCTATTAATAAATTAATAGTAGATGAGTTTATTGAGAATATTTATATATATGAAGATAGGAGGATAAAAATAGATTTAAAATACATTGATCAATATAATGAAGCTATCAGGTATCTGAAATCTGGCAAAAGTATGGTATAATAGATTAGTAGTTTGACTTCAAAAAAGGAAGTGATTTTATGTCAAATATAAATGAAAATGAAAAGTTTCAAAAAACCGTAATCAATTGGTATCCTGGTCATATGGCTAAGGCTAAGAGATTAATTAGTGATGAACTTAAAAATATTGATATTGTGTATGAAGTAATTGATGCTAGAATTCCATATTCTAGTAAGATTAAAGATATAGATAGTTTGTTAAATAAGAAAAAGAAATTATTAATAATGACTAAGAAAGATCTATGCGATTTAAGTGTTACTAATAAGTGGAAAGATTATTATGAAAAAGAAGGATATAAAGTATTAATTGTAGATCTAAATAATAATGATGATTATAAGAAAATTATTAGTGAAACTCATAATATTACTAAAGATATACAAGAAGCTAGAAAAGATAAAGGATTAAAAGAAAAAGAAATAAGAGCATTAGTAATAGGAATACCAAATGTGGGTAAAAGCACATTAATAAATAGAATTACTGGTAAAAAAGTTGCTAGTGTTGAAAATAGACCAGGAGTTACTAAAGTATTAAATTATCTTAATACAAATCATGGGATAGTTATACTTGATACTCCAGGAATATTATGGCCAAAAATGGATGAAGAAAAAGTAGCATTAAATATTGCTGCAACTGGAGGAATAAAAGCGAATATATTAAATATGGATGAAGTATGTGTTCATATATTAAAGTATTTATATGATAATTATCCAAATATTATAAAAATGCGTTATGGAATAGATGATAATGATGTCATGAATATGTATGAATGTATTGCAAAAAAAATAGGAGCTTACAAAAATAGTGAAATAGAGTTTGAAAAAGTTTCTAATAAGGTATATAATGATATCGTATCAGGAAGTATTAAAGGTGTAACGTGGGACAAAAATCCATTGTAGATTTATTAAAGTATGAAAAAGAATTATATAGTAAAGGGTATAGTAAAATAGCTGGTACAGACGAAGCAGGTAGAGGTCCTTTATTTGGACCAGTAGTAGCTGGAGCAGTTATTTTACCTAAGGGTTACAATTTAGAAGGATTAAATGATTCTAAGAAGTTAACAGAAAAACAAAGAAATAAATTTTACGATATAATTATGAAAGATGCAATTAGTGTTGGTGTAGGAATAGTTGATGCCAAGACAATTGATGAAATAAATATTCTTGAAGCATCAAGAATGGCTATGAATATAGCATTAGATAATCTATTAGTTAAACCAGATTATATTTTAACTGATGCAATGAAATTAGAAAGAGATGTAGAAGTATTGCCAATTATTCATGGTGATGCTTTAAGTTTGTCTATTGCGGCTGCTTCAGTAATAGCAAAAGTAACTCGTGATAGATTAATGGATACTTATGATAAAAAATATCCTTTATATGAATTTGCTCGCCATAAAGGATATCCAACTAAAAGACATATTGAATTAATACAAAAATATGGTATATTAAAAGAGCATAGAAAAACATTTAGACCTGTAAAAGAGTTAGAGGAGAGTAAAACATGAAGAAGAATTTATTTAAAGATACATTTTGTAGAAATCTAATATTTTTAACAATTATTACATATGTAATTGAGTTATTATTTAGAGCTCTATCTAAATTTGAAATAATTAGTTATGAATCTTTAAGAATTCTTATAAGTACTTTTCTTTTAGCTATGATAGTTACTTTTTTAAGTAGTTTTTGTAAAAAGAAATGGTTACGTAATGTAATTAATCTAGTATATATTTTTATTTATGCATTATATGCTATATTACAAATTGGATTTATAAATTACTTAGGTGTATACATGTCATTTAATACATCAAGTCAATTTGGAGCAGTAACAGACTATATTGGTGATTATTTATCATCATTTAAGTTATCTTATTTTGCAGTAGTAGCACCTTTGTTAGTAGCATTATTCTTTTATTTATTCTTATATCGTGGAAAAAAATATCATAAAATGGAGTTAAAGGGTTCTCATTTAATGCTTATTCCTGTATTTATAGTATTATGTGGTTTATATTATGGATCTTTAAAAGCACCATTTATGCAAAATAAATTACAAATTAAAAGTAATATTAAATTATTTGCAAATCCAGATGTTCCAACTGTTGCAGTTAATGAATTTGGAACCACTATGTTTGGCTTACTAGATTTAAAATCATTTTTATTTCCTACTAGTGTAGAAGAAGACGAAGAATATTCATTTGAACCAAATAGTTCTAATAATTCTTCTAATATAGTAACAACAAGAGAAGTAAGTCCTCTTTTAGGTAATTTAGTTAAAGAAGATAGTGATAAAAAATATAGTACTTTAAATAGTTATTTTAATAGTCAACCTGTAACAGATTATAATGAATATACTGGGGTATTTGAAGGTAAAAATGTTGTAGTAATATTGGTTGAATCTGGTAATGAAGCATTTATAAATGAAGAATATTTTCCTAATTTTTATAAACTATATAGTGAAGGTTGGCATTGGATAAATAATTATTCTCCACGTAATAGTTGTGCTACTGGAAATAATGAGTTTAGTGCTATGACTGGATTATATTCTATATATAATTCATGTACTGCTAATGTATATAAGAATAATACTTATTATGAATCTATATTTGGTGTATTTAATGATAAAGGATATCGTACAACTAGTTTTCATGATTTTAATGAGTGGTATTACAAAAGAAGTGTAATTCATCCAAATATGGGTAGTGGTAAATTCTATGGTGCGAATGATTTGAAAATAAAGACGGCATCATATTATGGTGAATGGCCTAGTGATGAAGAATTCTTTGAAAAAGTATTTGATATATTATTAAATGACGAGAGTGATAAACCATTTATGACATTCTTAACAACAGTAACATCACATCAACCTTATTCTAATTCTTCTACTTATGGTGATCTATATAAAGATTATTTTAAGAAGGAAGGATATTCAACTGTTGTAAGTAGATATTTATCTAAATTAAAAGTTGTAGATAATGCTTTTGGAATAATGATAGATAAGCTAACTGAAGCTGGTAAATTAGATGATACTGTTATAGTAATAATGGCTGATCATTATCCATATGGTTTGAATAAAACATATGTAAAGGAAATGATTGATCATGATTTATCAGATTATGATATAGAAAAAACACCATTTGTAATATATAATTCCACTATGGCTCCTCAAGAGTTTACAGAATATACATCATATATTAATTTAGTCCCAACAATGGCTAATCTAGCTGGTTTAGACTATGACCCTAGACTTTATATGGGAGCAGATTTACTTAGTGATTCCTATGAATCAAGGGTAGTATTTGCTGATGGATCTTGGAAGAATGAAATAGCATATTATAATGCTTCAACTAGTAAGATTAAGTATTATGGTGATACTGAATTAACTCCAGAAGAGATTAAAGAAGTAAATACTAAAGTAGGACTTCAAATAGATATGAGTAGTAAAGCTATTAAGAGTAATTACTTTAAATACTTAAAAGGAAAATTAGATGAATATAATGCATCTTTAAAAGTAGAAGAAGAAGTAGAAACTTCAGTAGAAGAAACTAATATAGATAGTAATTAATATTACTATCTTTTTTATTTATTTGATAGATTATATGATATTAAAAATGTTAAAGAAGAAATAATAACACATAATAAGGAAATAAAATGTGGGTAAATAAATAATACAGATGATAATATAAATCCAATTATAAAACTATAAGTAATTAAGTAGTGGTTCTTAATTAAGTAATTCACTAATTTAATAATAATAACTAAAGATATTAATAAAGAAATTATAAAAGGTAATAAATTATAAATATCTATTAGATATATTTTAAATGGATTAGCAATTATATTTAGTAAATATTCATATACACCAAGAAATATTAGTAGTGAAGATCCACTAATACCTGGAACTATTTTACCAGTAGCATAAAAGAATCCTGCTATTATCATTTTTAAAGGAGTAATAGTAGTATTATTGATTAATAACTTGTTTGATATAATATAAAGAATTATACCAAATATGAAAGAAACAATTAAGGGAAGTAATAAAACATTTTTGTGCTCACGATTTTTAACTTCTTTAAATAAATAAGGAATGCTGCCTAAAATAAGTCCAATGAAAGCATAAGAAGTATAATATTTATAGTTATTTAATACAAATATGAGAATTTTAGAAAAAAGTAATATTGATGTAATGACGCCAATAAATAAGGGAATTAAAAATTTAAATGTATACTTAATATCTTTAAATGGATTATTAAGAATATAAATAGTATTATCATATATACCAATAATAGTAGCAATTACTCCACCTGAAACTCCTGGCATAATAAAACCTATACCTATTAAAATACCATATAGAAAGTTTTTAAATAACATGTAAATCCCTACCTAATTAAGTGTATTAATGTAATAAATATGTTATACTTTAGTAGTGATAATATGATAAAAAAGATATTAAGAATAATAATAAGTATATGTGTATTATTACTATTTATGGTAGTAAGCATTAATATGTATATAATTATTAGGTATAAGAATAATATTTATAAGATAAATGAAGTAAATAATAATTATGATTATGCTTTAGTACTTGGATGTAGTGTCCATAAAGATGGAAAGCCTAGCTTGATGTTAAAAGATAGATTAGATGCTTCTTTAGAATTATACAATAATGGTAAAGTTAGTAAGATTATTGTTAGTGGTGATCATAGTGAAGGATATAGTGAAGTAGAGGTAATGGAAAAGTATCTTATAAATAATAATGTATTAGATAGTGATATTATTAGGGATAATGAGGGATTTAATACAAGAGGTAGTATAAAGAATTATTATGATTTATATAAAGATAGTAAGGTTATAATTGTAAGTCAAAAATATCATTTATATAGAGCTTTATTATTAGCAAATAGATATAAATTAAATAGTATAGGAGTATCTGCTAGAGAAGTTAATTATCATGGCCAAATATTTAGAGAAATAAGAGAAGTATTAGCAAGAGTAAAAGATTTTCTTGTAAAATAATTGCCAATAATTGGAATGCCAATTATTGGTTTTCTAATTTTAATTATATTGTTTATAATAATATTGATGGTGGTATTATGAAAAAGATATTATTAATATTATTTTTGTTATTTATGCCAATTGATGTATTTGCATATTCTGAATATATATATCGTGGTGGAAATACAATTGGCATAGAAGTAAAATGTGATGGTATATTAATTGTTGGATTTTATGAAATAAATGGAAAATATAATAGTAGTGACTTAAAAGTAGGAGATTATATAGTTAGAGTAAATAATGAAAAAGTAAATACTTTAAAAGATTTAACTAAAGAAATAGAAAAAAATACATCTTTAGGAAAAGTAAGCGTTACTTATAGAAGAGATGGAAAAGAATATAATACTGTATTAAATCTAATAAATGATAATGGAATATACAAGACTGGATTATATGTTAAAGATAGTATTGTAGGGATTGGGACTCTTACTTACGTAGATCCAGAAAACAATTCTTTTGGAGCTTTAGGGCACGAAATAATTGAGAGTAATAGTAATAAAGTAGTAGAGATAAAAGAGGGGAATATTTTTAAAAACACTATTGTGTCTATTGATAAATCTAGTATAGGGTATGCTGGTAGTAAAAATGCTAAATATTATTATAATAAAGAATATGGAAATATTACTAAGAATACTAATCATGGTATATTTGGATTATATGATAATTCTATAGATGATATGCAATTAGTAAAAGTAGGTACAAAAGATGATATTAAAATAGGGAAGGCAACAATATATACTGTAGTAGATAATGAAACTGTAGAAGAATTTGAAATAAATATAACAAGTATTAATGAATACAGCGATACTAAAAATATAATTTTTGAAATAACTGATAAATCTTTATTAGAAAAAACAGGAGGAGTAGTTCAAGGGATGAGTGGGTCTCCTATAATTCAAAACGATAAAATAATAGGAGTAATAACCCATGTAATTGTAGATAATCCTGTTACTGGATATGGGCTATTTATAACTAAAATGCTAGAAGAAAGGAATTAAAAAATTCGATTATTAAATCGAATTTTTATAATTCTTCAACATGTTCATGACTACTAGTATCTGATATGAACTTACCAATGATTGCATTTTTAAGTTCTTCATCTTCTTCACCAAAGTCATCATTTAAATCAATAACTCTAAGTAGTTCATCTAGTGATGTATAACCTTCCATAATTTTAATAAGTCCATCTTTTAACAATGTATTTCCATCATCACCATATACTAATTGTCTCAAATCTTCTTTTCGGATATTGCTAACAATAGCGTCTCTAATATCTTGATTTATTTCTAATACTTCATGAATTGCAATACGTCCTTTATATCCATTAATGCATTCTGAACATCCAACTGGAACATAAATCTGATTTACATCCATATGTAAGACTTTTTTAAATAGATTCTTTTCATATTCGTTAGCTTCTCTAGCAGCACGACACTTAGGGCATAATCTTTTAACTAGCCTTTGTGAAACTATTCCAGATAAAGCACTTCCAAGTAAGTATCTTTCTACATCCATATCTAAAAGTCTTTCGATTGTATTTAAAGAATTATTAGTGTGGATAGTTGATAAAACTAAGTGGCCTGTAATTGATGCACGAACTGCTATACGAGCTGTTTCATCATCACGAATTTCACCGATCATAATTATATCCGGGTCTTGTCTTAAAATACTTCTTAAGGTATTGCCAAACGTTAAGCCTATCTCACTCATTACTTGTACTTGGTTAATACCAGCTATTTTCATTTCGACTGGATCTTCAACTGTAATAATATTGCTTTCAGTTTTATTTAATACTTGCAGCATTGAATAAACAGTAGTAGATTTACCAGAACCAGTAGCACCAGTTACTAGAATAATTCCACTAGGTTTTTTAAGAAGTTTATTAATCATTTCAAAATTGTTTTTAGTAAGACCAATAGTTTCAAGTCCATTAAGACTCATTCGGTAGTCAAGAATACGAATAACTATTTTTTCACCATCAACAATTGGCAAACTAGATACACGAAGATCTACGTCTAAATCTTCAATCAAACCCTTAATTGCACCATCTTGAGGTAATCTTGTTTCAGTTATATTCATTCCAGATATTATTTTAATTCTGGTTATTAAATTTCTTTTTACTGTTTCAGGTACCTTTGCATATTCAAGCAAGGAACCATCTATTCTTACACGTACATTTAATTCTTTATCAGTCGGATCAAAGTGAATATCGGATCCACCATGTCTAACTGCATCGATAATCATTTCATTTACTATATCGACAATTGGTTTATTGTCATAGTCAAACTCTCTAAACACAATATCACCGAGTCACCCTTTACTATCTTTAATTATACAATAACAAAAGAAAATATACAAGAATAAAGACATAAAAAAACATATAAAAAAATGAAAGAAAGTTTACATGATATAAGTATTTTGATAAAATGAATATGGAGTTAGATGAGCATGGTAAATCTTATAAAAATAAAATCTGATGTAAGCATTTTAAATGAAGTTGTTAGTCATAAGAACCCAAGTAAGGTTTATCTGCCTTTGTATAATAACAAATCTTTTAGAAGTAATGATTATATTTACAAAAATACTGTAGTAAACGATTATGTTTGCCCTGTTTCTGGGCGAGTTTTAGAGACTAAAGGATTTGTTATAGACAATAAAATTGTAAAAACTTTGGTAGTAGAAAACGATTTTAAAGAGAATAGTAAAAATAAGAATAAGAAAGTAAGAGTAAAGAGTTTAAATGATTTATTAAGTGTTCTTGATAATAATTATTTGGATAGTATAAAAAGAAAAATAATAAGTATAAAAAGAATAAATAATTTAGTTATTTCTTCTATTGATGAAGAAGATGAAATAAATGAATTAGTAAGACTATCTAATAATTATGATGAAGTTATTGATACTATTGATAATCTTCGTGGAGTATTAGGATTAGACAATGTTACATTAGCAGTAAAAAGTACAGACTTTAAAAGTATTCAGAATGTTAAATCTATTATGGGAATTTATTTAAATATGCATTTATCTTTAGTTCCTGATAAGTATTTAATTAGCTATAAAGAATTTTTATGTAAGTATCTTAATTATAATCCCCTTGAAACTTTAGTGTTAACTACTAATGAAGTATATAATATTTATCTAGCATGTAATGGACATGATATTGATGAAAAATATGTATCAATTTATGGAACAGGTATTGATAAAGGAATAATTGTTAGTACTAAACTTTATTGTTGTGTGTCTGAGCTGCTTAATGATCTTGATATTACTTATGATAATAAATGTGTGATGTATATAAATGGATCCCTTGGAGGAGTTAGAATAAGCAATCCTGAAAAAACCCTAATAACTTCATCTGTTAATTCAATTGTTATTAATCTTGAGAAAAGAAAAGAGAATAGTGAATGTATTAACTGTGGAGCATGTCAAAAAGTTTGTCCTTATAAAATAAATGTAAAAAAATGCTATATGTCAAATATTAAGAATTGTAAGTGTATTGGTTGTGGATTGTGTGATTATGTTTGCCCTTCAAAAATAGAGTTAAAGAGAGTATTATGGGGTGATAAATATGAAGATTAAAGCAACAAAAGCACTAGTAATGCAAAATCTTCTGTTACTGGCTCCACTTTTATTGTATGGCTTATATAAGAATGGATATTTGCTCTATACTAAAAAGCTAGTAAGTTTATTAATGCTTTTTAAACCAGTATTTTTCGTCATTATTGGAGTAGTAATAAAAATAGTAGTAGATTTGATTAGGTATCATAAATTAACTGCAAATTATGAACTAGTTTATTTAGTCACTTTAGGAATGATTGTTCCATATAATACAAATGTTATTATATACGGAGTAGCGGTAGTAGTTTTATATATTATTAGTATATTTGTTAATGATAGAATAAAGTGTAATAAAGTTTGTCTTTGGTATTTAATTATTCTATTAGCAAGCTATTTAACTTCTAGTATATCATTTAAGACACCCTTAGACATTAAATATGCTTTTGACTATTCAGTGATTGACTATTTATTTGGAAAAGGAATTGGTGGAATATCTTCAACCTGTATTGCACTTGTATTCGTTGCGTATATTTTACTCGTGAAGGATTACTATTATAAAAAGAACATTCCTTTTGCAATTATTGGTTCATATTTAGTATGTACAACCATATACTATGTTATAACTAGAAATACTTCATATATATTAAATAGTGATTTGATTTTTGGAAGTGTGTTTGTAGCTACTTTGCCAAAATTAAGCCCGTATAAGGAAAAAAGTCAGTTACTTTTTGGTGTTTTAATTGGAGTACTTAGTTTTGTAGTTTCAATTGTGTTAAACATGAACATTAGCATTTATTTAGTAACATTTATTGTTTCGCTACTTTTAAATGTAGAAAAGAGGAAAAAAAGTGAAAAGTAAAATTAGAGATTTTTTTGAATGCTTCGCTGATGGTTTTTTAATGTCTGTAGCTGATAGTGTGCCTGGAGTATCTGGAGGAACTGTTGCATTTGTGCTAGGCTTTTATGAAAGATTTATTAAAGCACTTGATGGCTTTTTTAGAGGAGATTTAGAAAGGAAAAAATCTGAATTTAAATATCTTTTAAAGTTAGGTATTGGATGGGTCATAGGATTATTACTTTCAGTTTCATTTTTAGCAAGCCTTTTTGAAAGTCATATTTATGAAATGAGTTCTTTATTTATAGGATTTATTATTTTTGCTATCCCAATTGTTATTAAGGAAGAATTAAGCTGCATTAAAAGCAATTTCTTTAATGCTTTTTGGGGATTTATAGGTGTTGGATTAGTTGTACTAATAACATATTTAAATTGTTATTCTGGCATAGCTTTTCATTTAGACGTTAACAATATAGGCACTTATATCTATGTATTTTTTGTTGCAGCATTAGCCATTTCTGCAATGGTTTTACCTGGTGTATCAGGATCAACAATATTACTTATTTTTGGAGTATATATACCAATTGTTACAAGAATAAAAGATTTAATACATTTAAACTATTATGGAATTCCTATATTAATAACATTTGGTTTTGGAATGATTTTTGGAATTGTTTTTTTCACAAGGCTTATTAGAAAATGTTTGGAAAAGCGAAGAAGCGCTACAATTTATTGTATTATTGGTATGATGGTCGGGTCTTTGTATTCTGTAGTGATGGGGCCTATGACGTTGGATAATCCACAAAGTCCAGTAGCTATATTAACATTTAAATGGTGGTATTTTATTCTTGGAGGTATTATTATTCTTAGTATAGAAGGTATAAAAAGATTAAAAAGCAAATAAAAATGAGATGTGAAATCTCATTTTTTATTTATTTGCTTTAATAATCTTTTTTATTTCTTTAATAAAAATAGATGGTTTATTATATTTATATAGTAAATATACTTTTTCTTTACATCTCGTAAGAGCTACATAAAAAAGTCTTCTTTCTTCAGCATATTTCATTTCTTTAGTGCTGAATAGTTTGTTTAATAGCTTATTGCCTTCTATTTTATTTGGAAATCCTTTTAAATCGTTATCACAATTAAGTACAATTACATATTGAGCTTCTAATCCTTTAGATTTGTGGATTGTATAGTATGGTATTGTGTTATTGTTATAAATCAATAGACTTTTGTCTGATTCAAATACAATAGTATTGTCTAAGTATTCATATATGTCATTATTATTTCTTGAAATAATAATTATATCATCTGATATTTGTAACAATGAATCTAAAACATCTCTTAACGATTTGCTTTTCGATTTATATGGTACTAATTCTATTGGCAATTTAATATGTTTTGAAGAAATCATAGTTTTGTTAATTTGAATTGGATTTTTGGTAATAAACTTAGTTGCAATATTTATTAGTTCTTGAGAATTTCTGTATGTATTAGTTAACTTTACTATCTCAGAGTTAGGGTAATAATCTGTAAAGTTCAAAAAAATATTTAAATTACAGCCACTAAATCTATAAATTGATTGCCAATCATCACCGACAACAATGATTTTTGCATTTGTAACCCTGCAGATACTGTTAATTAAGTTCAATCGAATAGTGGAGGTATCTTGAAATTCATCAATTATAATATACTTATAGGGCAAATTTGATTTGACAGCATTCAATGTAGCTTTAATAATTAAATCATCAAAATCGTATTGACATGTACTATTTTTTTCTTCTATGTATGTTTTATAAATTTTAAAAATTATAAGTAATATATTTTTTTCGGCTTTGCTCAGCTTAATTTTACTTATTGTTTCAAAGTTATAATCATTTGTTTTATAATAGTTTATAATTGAACATATAAAATTGACAAAATGTTGGAAGTATTTACTTTTCAAAAACAGATAGTAGGGTATTGGTATGTTTAAATAGCGAAGAATTGTTTTTTGCTCTTTTTTTTCACAAGTAGTTAAATATTCTGCAGTTATATATTCTAAATAATCTGGACTAACAATGCTAAAGCTTTGGTGAGAATATTCTAATATCTTAATAGCTAACTTGTGAAATGTGAAAATATCGCAATTCCATTTAATTTTAGCTTTTAAGTCATTAACTGATGAGTTTGTAAAAGATATTATTAGTATTTCTTCTGGTTTAATGTTATTTTTCTTAATCAAATAATTAGTTTTGGCTATTATTGTTAAAGTTTTTCCAGAGCCGGCTCCAGCGATAACTAGTATATTTTTGGAAGATTGGAGTACTTTTCTTTGACTAGTGTCTAGTGCATATTGTCCAACTTTATATTTTTCTTTCATCATATCTTTCTACAAGGAAAAGTTTACATTATATTAACACAGAATATAACATAAATAAAGTATTTGCTTGCTAATAAGATATAATAATATTGAGGTGTGGTTATGGAAAAAATAAAAAAAGCTGTGGGAGTTGCTTTTGTAGAGAATGGTAAGCTGCTAATCGTTAGATCTGTAAGAAGCAGTACTACTAATTCATGGACATTAGTAGGAGGAGGAGTTGAAGGTGACGAAAGTGAAATAATGGCAGCACTTCGTGAAATCAATGAGGAAATTGGCAGAGGATTTGAATTTTGTGAAGAAGATTTACTTCCTATAATGTGTTTTAAAGAAGCAGCAGCAAGCGATTCTGATATAACTATAGAAATGAATTTGTTCTTAGCTACAAAACCTATACATGTTAATTTAATTCCAAATGATGAGATATTAGATTACCATTGGTATAAGGTTGGCGAAACAGATTATAACTTGTCATCATCTATTAGAGATTATTTTATGCCATATGCAATACAAAGAGGAATTTTATATTAAAATATTTATAGATTGGCTTATGAATTGATTAAATATCATATATAATGCATTTTTTGGTTGCATATTTTGATTTTGTATAGTATAATCAATATTGTCTTAAAAAGAAATTTTTTAAGAGCTAATCGGGCGATTAGCTCAGTTGGTTAGAGCATCTGCCTTACAAGCAGAGGGTCATAGGTTCGAGTCCTATATCGCCCACCATTTTTTAATGCCGACATAGCGTAATTGGTAGCGCAACTGACTTGTAATCAGTAGGTTGGGGGTTCGATTCCCTCTGTCGGCACCATTTTTTTAGGAGGGATAGCGAAGTGGTCAAACGCGGCAGACTGTAAATCTGTTCCTTCGGGTTCCATGGTTCAAATCCATGTCCCTCCACCATCTTTATTGTAGAGATTAGCATTGCCCCGTAGCCAAGTGGTAAGGCATCAGACTTTGACTCTGACATTCCGTTGGTTCGAACCCAGCCGGGGCAGCCATCTTGTGCTTCGTTAGCTCAGTCGGTAGAGCATTTGACTTTTAATCAAAGGGTCTGGAGTTCGAATCTCCAACGAGGCACCATTTTAAATATAAAGTTTGTGGAATCACAAACTTTTTCGTTGTAATTATATCTATGTTGATTTTTTTCGAGTAGTGTAATATAATATTTATGCGATTGGGGAGACGCGCCCATAGCTCAATTGGATAGAGCGTTAGACTACGGATCTAAAGGTTAGGGGTTCGACTCCCTTTGGGCGCACCATATTTTCGAGGTGTAGCACAGTTTGGTAGTGCACTTGGTTTGGGACCAAGGGGTCGCAGGTTCGAATCCTGTCACCTCGACCAGAGATATTTCAAACAGCATAGCTGTTTTTTTATTGCTATATTTTATAGAATAATTCATCAATGTACTCAAGTTTGATTCGAAATGCAACCCCATGGTCCTTAAATTCATTATATGAATTAGCATTACTACCATTTGCTTCTTTAAAATAGAAACAAATGTGGATTTTGTCCTGTTCTATTAATTTTAAAAAAGTGGAAAATCCTTTAAGTTTATATATAGTCATTTTTAAGTATTTATAATAGGTAGCGTCATCTCTTTTATATGGATACGCATCAACAAGGGCAAGCGTAGAAATCTTATTATTTAATTTTTCTTCAAGCACCATAAAGTCCCAATAACATACATCTTCAATGAATTCACCATCTTTATAGCTTTTCATAATGATTGTTTTACTATCATAATTCACAAAAACTCTAAAATACACATGGTTTCTTTCAATTACGTATTTATGAAAAACTTTTCTTTCAAAAATCAAAATATCTTCTTCATTATTATATCTATGATTTGCGTATGTTTCATAAATATATTTGTTAGCTGATTCTTCAAACCTTTTAGGAGCACTATTAAAAAGTGTAAGAGCACTTTTTGAGTATCCATATTTACATTTTAATTCAATACTTTTATAGTCTGGCTTACTTTCTTGATCTTCAGGTTTGTTAAGAAGCGACTCAAATGTGTAGCCTACTCCTGTATAACCTGAACGCAGGGATTTAATGAGTCCCATCTTTTTAATTCTTTCAAATTCTTTCTTTAATTCAATGATATCTTCTTTCAAACAAAATCACCCCAAAAACAATATATCAAAAAGAAAGCTATTATTATGTCAAATTGTGTCGAACATAATAAAAAACAACTTATTATTCAAATTTTTTATCATATAATTATAATAGAAGGAGCTATAAAGCGGAGCCTAATATTGAAATCGTTAAAGAATCAAGAATAAAAGGTTTAAATAAAATATAATAGCTTCTTATTTTTGGTCATCATAATTTGATGACTTTTTGTATATTTTAGGAGGTTTTGTCGAATATATTTTAAATTCTGAAGAGTTATGATAATATTTTGACGGTGATAGAAATATGAGAGTAGATTTTATAATAAATCAACTTTTAAGTAAAATAGATTATCTAGGGATGGTTATTGAGACAAAAAGTCTTGGAGAACTTGACAAAAAGCCTATAAATCGTTTATAATTTTCTTGTTAGAAGGTGTTGAAAGTGTATAATGATCGAATTTATTTAACTCCACAAGATATTCTCGAAAAAGAGTTTAAAATTGATGCGAGAGGTTTTAGGCCACAAGAAGTTGATAAATTTCTTGATTTGGTAATCCGTGATTATACTGAATACAATTCTATAATAAAACAATTAGAAAATGATTTGAAGAATGCCAATGAAGACAATCTTAAATTGCAACAAGAGATAAGAAAGCTTAATGAAGAATTAGCGATAAAGCCTTCAAACGAAGGAAATACAAATCGTATAACCAATGTTGACTTATTAAAAAGAATAAGTCTGCTAGAAAAAGTAGTATTTGGAAAAGAAGAATAATATTGAGGCAAATGCTGCACATAAATATGTGTAGAGGAAAGTCCATGCTCACACTTTTCTGAGATGAAAGTACTGTTCGTGCCTAGGGAAAAAATAACCTAGGGTAGCCTTGCTAACGGCGCTGAAAGTGTCTATTTGAGACGCAATTAAGCATAAAGTGCCACAGAAACGATATATTTGGTAACAAATAGGTGAAACGCGGTAAACCCCACGAGTGAGAAACCCAAATTTTGGTAGGGGAATTATAAAAATGGAAATGAACATTTTTATAAATGCATAATGCATAGATAGATATTTGCCACTCTATAAGAGTACAGAACATGGCTTATTAATATTATTATAATGAGGAGTGAATAAATTGAAGGAAATAGCTAATCTCTTACGAGAAACTAGAGAAGCATCTGGTATTGATTTAAAGGAAGTTAGCAAAGATTTAGAAATTGATGAATTATTGTTAAAAAATATTGAAGATGGTAAAACGGGTGCTTTTAAAGATGTTTTTTTATTAAAGAATTACATCTTCGAATATGCTAAATATTTGGGACTTGATGCCAATGAAGTTCTAAATGATTTTAATGAGTACATCTTTGAGTTTACGTCCAAAATTCCAGTTGAAGAAATTGAAAAAACAATGGAATTAAAAGTTAAAGAGGAGAGTGGAGAAAAGATTTCTTCACCTTACACTGCTGAGAAAATAAAAGAAAAAAAGGGAATGTATTTATTAATTTATATTTTGATTTTAGTATTAGTTATTTTAACAGTTTTTTGGTCTATTAATCAAATAACATTAAATAAAACTAATGCTTATGTTGTAAGCTATAGGGAGTGAGTATTAAATGAAAATGAATTTGCCAAATAAAATTACAATCACACGAATAGTATTATCAGTTATTATGTTAGTTATATTGCTTATACCATGGTATGATTTGGGTGTACAATTTCCAGAATACTATATTCATGGGGAAATAATAAGCTTAAAATATATATTAGCTGGCATAATCTTTTTAATAGCATCTGTAACAGATTTTCTTGATGGATATTTAGCAAGAAGCAGAAATATGGTTACAGATTTTGGAAAAGTAACTGATGCCATAGCAGATAAGATTTTAGTTAATGGATTGCTTATTATATTAGCTTATGACAGATTAATACCAATAGTTGTACCTGTAATTATTATAACTAGAGATATAGTAGTAGACTCATGCAAAATGATTAGTGGTAATAAAGGTAAAGTAGTTGCCGCATCATTTTTAGGAAAAGCAAAAACAATGTGTATGATGATAGGTTTAACATTAACACTATTTGGTAATTTCCCATTTGTTTATATTAATATTCCGGTTGATCAAGTTTTGATATTAGCTGCAACTATTTTATCAATAATTAGTGGATGTCAATATTACTGTAATTCAAGACAATACCTATTTCCAAAAGATTGACATTTTTATATCAATTTTGATATTTTTAAAAGCCTTTTGGCTTTTTTTATGTTAAAATATATTTGAATAGAGATGAAGTAGACTATGAAAAAAATTAATACCAAAAAACAACAGTCAAAAATTTTGCTTTACGGTTCATTCCTAGTCCTAATAATAATGATTATTATTGCTAATTTCTTTATTCCTAAAGTGGTCATTGATATGAATGGCAATCGTATTGTTTCATTAAACTATGGAGACGGTTATAGTGATTTAGGAGCAAAGGCATATTTAAAAGCTGGCTTTTTAAGTAGGCCCTTAGATGTTAAAACTGTTGGTATTGTTGATACACAAAAAATAGGAAGTTACATTATAACATATCATGCAGATTATAAAATGTTTAATAAAGATTTGATTAGAATAGTTAAAGTAGTTGATACAGAAGAACCAATTATAACATTTAGTGACGATGTGAAAATATGTGAAAATAACAAGTTAGTTGCCCTAAATGCTAAAGCAGTAGATAATTATGATGGTGATATAACAGATAAAATTAAATTTAAAATTGATGGTACCAAAGCACAATTAATTGTTGCCGATAGTTCAAATAATACTTACATAGTTACCAAAGATGTAGTTATAATAGATGATGAAAAACCTACTATTTCTTTAAAAGAAAAAAGCACAATATATTTAACACAAGGAGAAGAATACATAGAATATGGAGCAAAAGCCTCAGATTCTTGTGATGGTGACTTAAGTAATAAAATTACCCAAAGTGGAAAAGTAGATACTAACACAGTTGGATCATACGAAATAGTTTATAAAGTAAAAGATTCTTCTGGCAAAGAGGCATCAGTAAAAAGATACATAATTGTTAGTGAAAAGAGTAATCCAGTAACCCCAACACCAGATAATAATACAACTGCAAAGGGTGGCATTATTTATTTAACTTTCGATGATGGGCCTGGAGGTTATACTGAAAAAATATTAAATGTTCTTGATAAATATAATGTTAAAGCTACTTTCTTTGTAACGAATCAAATGGGTAGCAAATACCAATATTTAATTGGAAAAGAATATCAAAAAGGCCATACTGTAGGAATTCATACTTATTCTCATAAATGGTCAATATACGACAGTGTTGACAGCTACTTAGATGATTTTAATAAAATTAGAGAAATTGTAGTTGAGCAAACTGGCCAAGAACCTAAGTATTTTAGATTCCCTGGTGGAACATCTAATCGAGTTGCTAAGACGAGTATGTCATATTTAGCCAAGATGATGACTGAAAAAGGATATGTTTATTTCGATTGGCATACTAGTGTAGAGGATGCTGGTGGTTGTACTAAAAAATCAAGTGAGTCTGAAAGAGAAAAGTGTGTATTAAATAATTTTAAGAAGGGAATAAGCAAGAACAATAATAATATTGTTTTAATGCATGATATAAAGAAGAACACTGCAAATGCTCTTGAAGATATGATTATATATGCTAAGAATAACGGTTACACTTTTAAAGCAATAGATGATAGTACTCCAGTAAAACATTTTACCCCATATAATTAATAACCCATACCTAATATTATATTTGGAATAATATAATATAGAAAGGATCGAAAATTATATGGAACAAAAGAAGTTTGAATTTAATGAAGTAAATTTTGAGGGTGAAATGGATGTTAATAAAAAATCATATTTCTTTGATGATGGCATTGAAAATGCTATGTCACCTCAAAATATGATGTGTCCTCCAATCCAAGAATGTCCACAAGAAAGGATATGCCATAGATATATGTGTTATGAAATTCCACACATTATACCATGCAATACAAAGATAATAAATCATCATATATATAAGCACACATATACACCTTGTTATACATGCACGGAAGAAAATGTTTGTGAAAATATTTATAATCCAAAGTGTTGTTTTTAAAATCTCTTTTTGAGATTTTTTTATGTACACTAATTTACATCAAAATAGCCAAAAACACTTATATAACAGGCAAAAATCTGCTATAATCATAATAGGTGAATTATGAAAAAGAAGAAAATGTTTAAAAATAATATTCAAATGATTATATATTTTTTACTATATTCTTTATGTATAGTTGCCTTTATATTTATAGGAAAAGCTAATTATAATAAAGAAGATCAACCAGAGGCTTTGAAATTTAGCTCTTTATATAATTTGGTTGACGATAATAATAACTTTGTTTTTATAAATGCAAATAAAGCTTTAGAAATAGTATCTGGTAAAAGTGGTATTATTTTGTTTGGCTTTCCAAAGAATAAATGGACTAATTACTATGCTAGCATATTAAATGATGTGTGTATGAATAATAATATTGATAAAGTTTATTACTATGATTTTTTAAATGATCGTACTGATAAAAACGGAACATATGAAACAATAGTAAACAGACTAGAAGCCTATGCTCCAGTTAATGATAAAGGTGTTCAAAATATATCTGCACCAACAGTTTTGATTGTTAAAGATGGAAGAGTAATAGCATATTTTGATGATACTTCTATAATTCATGGCAAAATTTCTCCAGATATTTATTATACTGAAAGTCAAAAGTCTATTACACATGAATTATTTAATACAGCTGTATTAGAATATATTAAATAGGTGAACTAATGAAAGAAACATTTAAAAGTAAATTAGGTTTTGCTATGTTTTTTCTATTAATCATATTTCTCATAGTTGGTGGCTTCTTTTTTATGAAATATGAACTTAGAAAAGATAAAGAACCTCCAAAAACAAAGGAAGAAAAGAAAAACCATAAAATTGATAAAAACAAGGATTATATATATTTTGAAAATGAAGAAACAATAAGTGAAGAGGCAGAAATATACTATAAGGATGTTATTATTAATCTAAATACGCAAACAGTTTTAAATGAAACCCTAGCCAAAGAGAACAAGATATACAAAAATAACATTTTACGCATAAGTGATGTAACAATTCCTTTTAATGAAGTAATAAAATATAATTATGATAATATTTACTCTTTAACATTTAGATTATATGAAACATATGAATTTGGTAAATACATAAGTTTAGTCATAAAAGATTATGATTATTCATGCTTTACATCAGTAAATTTTAATAAAGTAAAAGCATATGTTTTTAATGTTAATAATGGAAAATTGCTTTCTGAAAATGATTTATTAAATATGTATGGTATTAATATGGATACAGTTAAGGAAAGAATTAAGGAATACTTATTATCAAAACAAACAAAAGAAAATGGCATAGAGGTAATTAAAATTGATGAGACAATTAATGATATGAATAATTATTCTTTATATATAAATGAATTTGGTAAATTAGCAATAAGTTACCTTGTCAAAACAACTCAAACAGATTATAATGAGGTTATGGAGGTTAATTAATGAATTTAGATACTGAAGAAAAAATGCTTAATGCTATGATAGCATTAGATACTAAGCTAGTTTCAATTAGAGCAGGAAGAGCAAATCCAGCTATGTTAAATGGCATTATGGTTGATTATTATGGTACTCCAACTCCTTTAAATAGCATAGCAAATATAACTGTTCCTGAAGCTCGTCAATTATTTATTAAACCATTTGATAGATCAGCTGTTAAAAATATTGAAAAGGCTATTAATGAATCTAATTTAGGAATAGCTCCATCTAATAATGGAGAAATGGTAATTATTACTGTTCCTGAATTAACTGAAGATAGGCGTCGTGAATATGTTAAACAAGCTAAGTCTATGGGTGAAGAAGCTAAGATACAATTAAGAAATATACGTCAAGAGGACAACGAAAAAATAAAGAAAGCAGAATTACCAGAAGACGAAGAAAAATTGTATTTAGATGACGTTCAAGAATTAGTAACCAAATACAATAAAATTGTTGATGAAAAAGTAAAAGAAAAAGAAAACGAATTAATGCAAATTTAACTAAAATAAACATATTATTTAATGGTGAATAATATGTTTTTTTATGACATTCATTCTAGAGTTAGATTATTCTTTTATACTGTATTATTAATAATTTTATTAATAATATTTAAAGTTTTCTATATTGAAGTTATATCAAAGAATAAATTATCGAAATTAACAGAAGAACTATGGAGTAGAAAGATGACAATAAATGCTCCAAGAGGGGATATTGTCGACAGAAATGGAAAAGTACTAGCAACTAGTATTGTTACTTCCACTATTTATGTTGTGCCTAGTCAAATTGAAGATAAAGAAACTACATCTTTACAAATAGCTAAAATTTTAAACTGTGACTATAATGATGTTTATAAATACGTATCTAAAAATAGTAGTATGGAAATAATACGAAAAGGAATGGATTTGGATAAGGAAACTGCAGACAAAATTGAAAGTCTTAATTTAGATGGTGTATATCTAATAATTGACTCAAAAAGATATTATCCTTATAAAGAAATGTTGTCACATATTATAGGTTTTGTTGGAAGTGATAACCAAGGTCTATCTGGGTTAGAACTTACTTACGATAAATACTTAAAGGGTACAAATGGAAGTTTAGAGTATTATAGTGATGGTAAAGGAAACAAACTAGAGATTCCTGATAGCTATAATCCTCCAATAAAGGGTATGACTCTAAGGCTTACTTTAGATATTGAACTTATAAAGGCTGTAGATAATGAGCTAAATAATGCTGTAGAAAAATATAATAGTGATAAAGCTTTAGCTATTGTAATGAATCCCCAAACAGGTGAAATCCTTGCTATGGGAAGCAAACCAGGATTTGATCCAAATAATTATAAGAATTATTCTGAAGAGATTATTAATAGAAACTTACCAATTTGGATGACTTATGAACCAGGAAGTACATTTAAAATTATTACTCTTTCCGGAACAGTTGAAGAAAAAACTCTAGATCTATTTAATGATAAATATAATGACAGTGGTTCTATTACAATAGATGGAAGCACATTACATTGTTGGAAACATGGTGGTCACGGACTTCAAACTTATTTGCAAGTAGTAGAGAATTCTTGCAATCCAGGCTTTGTTTCTATGGGTAACAAACTAGGAAAAGACAAACTTATGAAATATATAAAAAAATTTGGATTTGGAACAAAAACAGGCATAGATTTAAATGGAGAAGAAAATGGAATACTATTTAGTGAAGAAAAAATGGGACCAGTAGAGCTTGCTACTACATCATTTGGACAAGGCATTAGTGTTACTCCAATTCAGCAAATTACAGCAGTATCGGCAGCTATTAATGGAGGACTTTTGTATACACCTTTTGTTGTCTCATCAGTTTTTGATAATAATAGTAATGTATCAGTATTTGAAAATAAATCGGTTTTAAAAAATAGAGTAATTAGTGAAGAATCTTCTGCATTGGTAAGATATGCACTTGAAAGTGTAGTTGCAAATGGCACTGGAAGAAATGCTTATATAGAAAACTATCGTGTAGGTGGAAAAACAGGAACAGCTCAAAAAGTATTAAATGGTAAATATCTTTATGGAAATTATATATTATCTTTTATCGGATTCTTACCTGCAAATAATCCGCAAGTAATAGTTTATGTTGCAGTTGATAATCCTAAAGGTGTAACCCAATATGGCGGAACTGTTTCTGCCCCTATTGCAAGAAGTATTATGCTTTCTGCAACTCAAATACTTAAAATAGAAGAACAAAGTGGAGGAATGCTTAAAGAGTATAATTATTTAGATTCAAAATATTATATTGTTCCAAATGTTGTTGGAATGAGTAGGGAAGAAGCAACTAAAACATTAAAAGGATTTAAAGTCCATTATAGTGGTAGCGGAAATAATGTTATTTATATGTCACCGAAAGAAAACACTTTTCAAAAGGAAGGAACAACAATTACTCTAATGTTAAATTGACGTAAAATTATATAAAAATAGCTAATAACTGAGAAAAATAATGAAATTGTATAGTATAATTAGGAAGAGGTGGGATGTCTATGCTAATTCTTGCAAAAACTGCTATGGCAATGATGTTAGGATTTATATTAGCAATTGCTAGTGGCTTAATATGTATACCTTTTTTAAGAAAATTTCATATTGGCCAAATGGTCAGTAGAGAGATTAATAAAAGACATTTAGTTAAAGAGGGAACACCTACTATGGGTGGAATTATTTTTATATTCCCAGTAATATTATCATTAATACTATTATATATAAATGGAAGTATAAGTATAAGTTATAACTTAATAATACTTGTATTTGTTTTTCTAGCTTATGCTTTATTAGGTGGAGTAGATGATTTTTTAAAAGTAAAATTTAAAAATAATGCAGGATTAAGTATTGTTACTAAGTTTTTAGTTCAAATGGTTATTGCACTAGTATTCTTTTATTTATTTATGCGTGGTGGAGGACATACAACATTAGAGTTTACTGCCTTTAATTTAGTAATACCATTAGGGTGGATGTTTGGTTTATTTATTTTGTTTCTACTTGTTGGAACTACTAATGCAGTTAATATTACTGATGGTTTAGATGGCTTAGCTACTGGTTTATCTGCAATTGCTTTTCTATCATATGGTATTATTTCATGGAATTGTGGATGGCTAGAAGGATATCAAGAAATATCATTATTTTGTTTCTTAATAGTAGGAGCATTACTAGGCTTTTTAGTATATAACTCTCATCCTGCAAAAGTTTTTATGGGTGATTTAGGTTCCTTATCTTTAGGTGGTGCTTTAGCAACTATTGCTATACTTACAAGACATGAATTATCACTAGCCATTATCGGTGGTGTGTTTGTTATTGAAACTTTAAGTAGTTTTATTCAAATAATTAGTATTAGAAGATTTAACAAAAAAGTATTCTTAAAAGCACCATTACATCATCATTTTGAAGAATTAAAATGGTCTGAAAGTGATATTGTTAAATTATTCTTTGTTATTGGTTTATTACTAGCAATGGTAGCAATAACTTATGGTGTTTGGTTATAATTAAGTAGTATATTTACTACTTTTTTTCATATTAGATCATTTTTAAATATATTATTTAATAGGGTAATATGAAATTAAAGAGTGATAAACAACTTTTAATAATAGTAATAATTTTAGTTTTATTTGGAATATTAATGATTTATTCTTCAAGTTTTATTTGGTCAGAATATAAATATAATGATTCTTATCACTTTGCTAAAATGCAAGGAATATTTTTTTTGATAGGATTAATAATAATGTTTATAATATCTAAGATAGATTATCATTACTACTATAAGTATTCAAATATAATAATTATGATTTGTGCATTATTATTAATTCTAGTTTTAATTCCAGGAGTTGGAAAGATTAGAAACGGTAGTAGAAGTTGGTTTGGAATTGGCTCTTTAGGAGTACAACCATCAGAATTTACTAAAATTGGTTTAATCATTTATGTTTCTAAATATATAACCCACAATAAGAAGCATATGAAGAATATTATTAAAGGAGTCTTTCCAATTCTAGGAGTAATAGCGTTCTTTTTTTTCTTACTCATACTTGAACCAGATTTTGGAACAGGTATGGTACTTATAATATCTTTATTATCTATAATATTTATTAGTGGAGTAAATATTTCGTTTTTTGTTAAAGCTGGTTTATTTGGCTTGTTGGGACTATCAGGGCTTATCATAATTGCACCATATCGTATCAAAAGAATTGTAAGCTTTATTAACCCATGGTTAGATCCTTTAGGAAGTGGATATCAGATTATTCAAAGTTTATATGCTATTGGTCCAGCAGGTCTTCTTGGTAGAGGATTATTTAATTCAATTCAGAAATATTTTTATCTTCCTGAACCTCAAACTGATTTTATTTTTTCTATTATCAGTGAAGAATTAGGCTTTTTAGGAGTACTACTAGTATCTTTATCTTTTATCTTTATTTTCTATAGAAGCATATTAATATCTATAAAGTGTAAAGATATATTTGGCAAATTGTTAGCATTTGGTTTATCTTCATCTATAATAATACAAGCTAGTCTTAATTTAATGGTAGTAGTTGGTTTAATACCTGTAACTGGTATAACCCTTCCTTTTCTAAGTTATGGTGGTTCTTCTTTACTTGTATCCATGACATCTATTGGAATAATATTAAACATTTCTAGAAAAAACAGTTGATATACAAATATTTGTTTGCTATAATATTTATATAATTCAGGAGGGTTTATGAACAGTGTACTATTAAACGAAGATCAAAAAATAGAGGATATGATTTATGAAATTAGAGGAAAACAAGTGATGTTAGATTCTGATTTAGCTAGGCTTTATGAAGTAGAAACAAAAAGGGTTAACGAAGCAGTAAAAAACAATCCAAATAAATTTCCAGAGAGATTTAGTTGGAAATTAACAGATTATGAAAGTAAAATATTTATGGCCGAAAATTTCGACCATAAAATTGAGACTCGTGGAGGAAGATATAAAAATCCCAGAGTTTTCACCGAACAAGGCGTTGCTATGCTTGCTACTATTTTAAAATCAAAGGTAGCAACTAAAGTAAGTATTAATATAATGGACGCATTTGTGTTAATGAGAAAGTATGTTTCTTCTAGCTTAATTGAGCAAAAATATATCAACAACTTAGTGTTAGAACATGAAGAAAAAATAAAAATAGTTGAAAAAACATTGTCAAATTTTAAAGAAAAAAATAACCATTTATTTTTTGAGGGGCAAATATATGATGCATACTCTTTATTAAAAGATATATTTAATAAATCTGAAAAAGAAATAATAATTATTGATAATTATATTGATAAAGGACTTTTAGATATTTTATCTAAAACAAAAAAGAATATTATTATTATTACTAATAAATATAATAATCTAGATTATGACAAATATCAAAAGCAATATAATAACGTTAAGCTAATAATAAATGATAATTATCATGATCGTTTTATAATAATTGATAGAAAAATATTGTATCATTGTGGAGCGAGTTTTAAAGATTTGGGAAAAAAGTGCTTTGAAATATCAAAAATAGAAGATAAAGATATTTTTGATAGTTTAATAAAAAAATTGTTTTATTAAAGTGATATTTATATCAATTAAGTCTTAAATATTATAAATATGTAAACCCAAAACATATTATTGAAAAAAAGACACATTTGTGATAATATTTAAACATAGGAGGAATTAAAATGTGGTGGATTATATTAATTGCAGCTGTAGCAGTAATAGCTTTTTACGTAATTGGAGTTTATAATAGCCTAGTATCATTAAGAAATAAAGTAGATGATCAAGCTAGTCAAATTGATGTTCAACTTAAGAAAAGATTTGACTTAATTCCAAATTTAGTTGAAACAGTTAAAGGCTATACAAAACATGAAAAAGAAACTTTAGAAGGAGTAGTTAAAGCAAGAAACACTTATGTTTCAGCTGATAACTTAGGTGATCAATTAAAAGCTGATGGCGAATTAACTCAAGCTATTAGTAAATTATTTGCACTTGCTGAAGCTTATCCAGATTTAAAGGCTAATACAAACTTCATGGATTTACAACAACAACTAACTGAAATTGAAGAGAAAATTGGATATGCTAGACAATTCTATAATGATTCAGTATTAAAATTAAACAATAAAATTCAAATGTTCCCTTCAAATATAGTAGCTTCTTTATTCAAATTTGAGAAAAGACCATTCTTTGAAGCTGCAGCAGAAGAAAGACAAAACGTTAAAGTTCAATTTTAGGGCATTGCAAAATGCCTTTTTTAGTAGGTGATAATATGAAAAATTTAAACTATATACTTTTTACATTAATTATTAGTTTATTTGTTGTACCAGTATATGCTGATCATATCTATAAACTTGATATGGATGTTTATTTAGATGAATTTGGTGATGCCAATATTACTGAAAAATGGGATGTTCAAGCTGATGGTGGAAGTGAATGGTATAAACAAGTTTTCACTATGGGTAATCAAAATATATCAGATTTTAAAGTTCAAAAAGATGGCGTGGATTTAGAATACAACAGTAGTTGGGATATAAATGCTTCAATGAGTAGTAAAGATGGATATTATGGTATAAATTATGTTAGTGAAGGGTTAGAATTATGCTTTGGTAAGAGTGATTATAGTAGACATACTTTCACATTAACATATACACTTTCAAATGCTATTTTTAATACTTCAGATAGTCAAGTACTATATGAAACATTTTTTCCAGAAGTAACTGCAGATTCTTTTTACGTTAAAGTAAGAAGCTTTTATGAATTTCCTGATACATTAGATGTTTGGGGATATGGATATAAAGGATATGCATATGTATATGATGGTTATATTGAAATGAGTAACGAAGAAAGTACAAGCTTAAAAGGTGATAGAGTAGTTTTACTTGTTAAGTTTCCTGAAAAGACATTTAATACATCAAACTCATATGAACAATTTCCTGATTTTGAATCTGTAAGTAAATTAGCTGAAAAAGGTGCTAAGAAATGGCATAGTAAGATTAAAGAAATTATTTCTAAAATATTTTCAGCCATTGCATCATTCTTTGTTCCAATTCTTATTGTAATATTTGCTTTAATAGGATCTAAAAATACTAAATATGGTACAAAGAAATTAAAATTTGGTAAAGATGCTAAAAAGATAAAGGATGCTCCATACTTTAGAGATATACCATGTAATAAAGATTTATTTAAAGGGTATTGGATAGCATGTCAATATAATTTGATTAAGAAACAAACTGACTTTTTAGGAGCAATTCTTCTTAAATGGTTAAAAAATGGCAATATAGAGAATGTTACTGTTACTACAAAGATACTTAAGAAAGAAGAAAGAGCGATTAAGTTTGTTAAGAATGATGGCTTAAATGAAGTAGAAAACGAATTATATAATATGATGGTAACTGCTAGTAAGGATGGTACTTTAGAAAGTAATGAATTTACTAAGTGGTGTAAGAATAATTATAAAAAGATATTAAATTGGTTTGATAAAGCAATTGATAATGTTACAGATATATATGTAAATGAAGGATTAATTACAACTGAAAAGAAGACTTTTAGTTCAGTATACAATGTTAATGACTCTATGAAAGAAACTGCATTACAAGTAGCAGGATTAAAGAATTTCTTAAATGAATTTTCTAATATTAAAGATCGTGAATCAATCGAAGTTAATTTATGGGAAGAATATTTAATGTTTGCGCAAATATTTGGTATTGCTAAGAAAGTTGCTAATGAATTTAAAAAACTATATCCAGATGTTATTACAGAAGATGTATATAACGATGTTATGTTTATTCACACAATTTCTTATGAAGGTGTAAGTGCAGCTTCTACAGCAAAGTCAAGAGCAGAGAGTTATTCATCTGGTGGAGGAGGCTTCTCATCAATGGGCGGCGGTGGCGGCTCATTTGGTGGCGGTGGCTCAATGGGTGGCCGATAATAAAAAAGAACTACATGTAGTAGTTCTTTTTTGTTGTTATGAAATATCATAGACTTTTTATGATAAATCTAGTAAAATAAAATAGATAGATGGTGATTGTATGAAGTTTATGGCTAGAGAAATAATTAAAGGAATAAAAGAAGAATTATTACTTGAAGCACTTACTCATAGTAGTTATTCTAATGAACATAGTAGTTCTCCAGATTATGAAAGATTAGAATTCTTAGGAGATGCTGTTTTAGAATTATTGACTAGTGAATACTTTTATAAAAACACTAATGATATGGAAGGGAACATGACTAAAAAAAGAGCTAGTTTTGTATGTGAACAAGCATTAGCTCATTATGCAAAAGAAATTGGCTTAGATAAATGTATTAGAGTAGGCCATGGTCAAGAAAATGATATTAATGACACTATTATAGCTGATGTATTTGAAAGTGTACTAGGAGCTATATATTTAACTTATGGAATAGATAAATCTAGAGAATATGTTAATGAAATAGTAGTACCATATATTGAAAAAGATTTTATGTTTTTAGGAGATTATAAAACTCTTTTACAAGAATATGTTCAAACAGATAAGAAATCTCTTGAATATGTTTTAGTAAGCGAAAGTGGAGAAGCTCATGACAAAACTTTTACTGTTGAAGTAAAAATAGACAATATAGTATATGGTAGAGGAACCGGAAAAAGCAAAAAAGAAGCAGAACAACATGCAGCTTTTGATGCATATAAGAAGTCAGCAAGATAGGAGTTTATCATGTATTTAAAGAGTATTAGATTAGAAGGATTTAAATCATTTGCAAATAAAACTATTTTTGAATTAAATGGTGGAATTACTGCAATAGTAGGACCAAATGGTTCAGGAAAAAGTAATATAGTAGATGCTGTTCGTTGGGTATTAGGTGAACAATCTGTTAAGTCACTCCGTGGTGGAAAAGAAATGAGTGATGTTATTTTTAGTGGTTCAGAAAGTAAAGAAGCATCTAATAAAGCAACGGTAGCGTTAACTTTTGATAATCATGATAAATATTTAAATAGTGAATTTGATGAAATAGAAGTTAAAAGATCAGTATATAAAACTGGTGAATCTGAGTATTTTATTAATAATAGTAAAGTAAGACTAAAAGATATTCAAGAACTATTTATTGATTCTGGTTCTAGTACTGATTCATTTAATATCATTAGTCAAGGAACAGTAACAGATATAGTTAATGCTAAACCACTTGAAAGAAGAGTAATAATTGAAAGCGCAGCAGGAGTACTTAAGTATAAGAAAAGAAAAGAAGAATCCTTAAGAAAGCTTGATAAAACCCAAGATAATTTAAATAGTATTAATTTAGTTATTAGTGAACTATCTAATACAATTTTGCCATTAAAAGATGAAGCTGAAGTAGCTAAAAAGTTTGTTGCGTTAAAAGAAGAATTAAGTAATAAAGAAATAGCGTTACTAGCAAATGATATTACTGTTACTAATGATGAATATAAAAAACTTAAAAATAAAGAAGAAGATTTACAACAAAAACTAGAAAAAATGCAAACAATTTCAACAAATCCAGAAGCTGAAAAAATAAAGTTAGATATATATAAATTAGAAGATGAAATTAACAATAAGAATAAACAATTAATGGATATTAGCGAAGAAATATCTTTACTTGCTCAAGAAAAAAGAGTTACTATGGAAAGAGCTAAATACGAATATAGTGAAGATAAAATAAAATCTAATTTAATTAATTTAAAAGAAGAAGAATTAGAATTAATTAAAAACGTAGAGATAATTAATAATGAAATAGATTCTTTAAATGATAATATAAAGAATAAACAAAATACTATTAATAAATATAATATTGATTATAAGAATATTACTTCTAAAAAAACAGTTATAAATAATAATATAAATGAATTATTAAAAGAAAAAATAAATATAGAAAATAAAATTGATATTTTAGAATCAAATATTATGAATAATGATAGATTACCTAAAAGTGTACAAAGTATTTTAAATAATCCAAGATTATCTGGTATACATAACACTATTGGTAATATCATTAATGTTAAAGATGAACATATGCTAGCTTTAGATGTTGTTTTATCATCATCACTTAATTTTATAGTAGTAGATAATGAATCTAGTGCTAAAGAAGCAATTAATTATTTAAAAGATAATAAACTAGGTAGAGCAACATTCTTACCACTTAATATTATTAAATCAAGATATATTGATAATAATACTAAAGAAAGATTAGAACAAGTAAATGGTTATATTGGAGTGTTTTCTGATTTAGTAGAGTACTCTAGTAGTTATAAAAATATTATAGAAAATCAACTTGGTAATGTTATTCTTGCTAGAGATATTGATAGTATGAATTTAATTGCTAAAATATTAGAATATAAATATAGAGTAGTATCATTAGATGGTGAACTAATTTATGTTGGAGGTTCTATTAGTGGTGGAACATCTTATAAGAGTAATATTATTAATTTAAAAAGTGAATTAGATAATAATAATCTTAAATTAGAAGATATTAATAATAAAATTAATAAATTAAACAGTGATCTAAAAGAAGAAGAAGAAAATGAAAGTATTGTAAGCAATACATTAAGTAATAATACTAGTGAACTTATTAATTTAAATACTATTAAAGAATCAAAACTTAAATTATTAGATAGTGAAGAAGAAAGATTAAAAATAATTAAGAATGATATTGAAGGTATTAATAATATAAATAATAATAGTTTAGATAAATCTTTAGAAAATATTATGAATAAATTAAATACACTTAATATTGATAAAGAAAAATTAGAACATAATATTAATGAACTTAAGATTAATAAAGATAGTTTAACATCAGATTTATCTATAATAGAACAAAAGATTAATAAAGCTAACACAGATTATAGAAGTCTATCTAATGAACTTAACACAGTAAGTGTTGATGTTGGTAAATTAAATGTTAAATTAGATAATTTATTATTATATTTAAATGAAGAATATAATCTTACTTATGAATATGCATTAAATAATTATACTTTAGAAGATACGGGAGAAAAAGTTAGAAATATTGTTAATAAATTAAAAAGAGATATTAAATCCTTAGGAGATGTTAATACAGGAAGTATTAAAGAATATGAAAGATTAAATGAAAGATATGAATTCTTAACTAAACAAAAAGAAGATTTAGAATTATCTATGAACAATCTATATGAAATAATTAATGATATGGATAATATTATGATAGATAAATTTAAAGATACTTTTAATAAAGTTAAAGAAGAATTTAGTAAAATATTTAAAATAATGTTTCAAGGTGGTAGTGGATCACTTGAACTTACTATACCAGATGATTATTTAAATACAGGAGTAGATATGATAATAGAACCTCCTGGAAAAAGAATATATAATACCCAAAGCTTATCTGGTGGAGAAAAGAGTTTAACTGCTATATGTTTATTATTTGCAATACTTAATGTTTCTAAAGTTCCATTTATTGTATTAGATGAAGTAGAAGCAGCTTTAGATGAAGCAAATGTTGATCTATTTGGAGAATTTTTAAATAAGAAGAAAAACGATAGTCAATATATACTTATTACTCATAAAAAGAGAATGATGGAATATGCAGATGTATTATATGGTATTACAATGCAAGCTCCAGGAATAAGTAAAGTAGTTGGTGTAAAACTAGAAGATATATAATATCTTCTTTTTTTTGCCTGTTTATTGTATAATTAAATTGGTGATATAAATGAAAATGATTATATCTGCTGGAGGTACTGGTGGTCATATATACCCAGCTCTAGCAATAATTAAAGAATTTGAGAAGAAAGATAAGAATTTTGAAGTTTTATATATTGGAACACACAATAGAATGGAAAATAAAATAGTTCCAGAAAGAAATATACCTTTTAAAAGTATTGAAATATATGGTTTAAGTAAGAATTTGTTTAAGAATATCAAAACAGTTAGATGTTTAATAAAAGCTTATCATAAGTGTATAGATATAATGAAAGAGTTTAAGCCTGATATAGTAGTGGGTGTTGGGGGATATGTAACAATGCCTGTTTTAATGGCAGCTAAAAAGTTAAAGATTAAAAGTGTAATACATGAACAAAATAGTATTCCTGGAAAGACTAATAAGTTTTTAAGTAGGGGAGTAAATAAAGTATTTACTTCATTTGAAAAGAGTAATAAATTCTTTAAAGATGATTCAAATGTTGTCTATACTGGTAATCCTTGTGGAGATAATGTTAAAACATTAAAACCAATTAAAAAGGAAAGCTTAGGATTAGATAAAAATAAAAAATTAGTATTAGTAACTAGCGGATCTTTAGGAAGCAGTGGTTTAAATAGTAAACTAATTGACTTTTTAAAACTATCAAGTAAAGAAGATTATGAAGTATTATTTATAACTGGTAATAGTAATTATGAAACATTTAATAAGAATAAATTTAGTAAGAATATTAAGATATTACCATATTTAGATAATTTAGCTGCTTTATTTTCATCATGTGATTTGGTTATAGGAAGAGCAGGAGCAGGAACTACTTCTGAATTAGTGGTGTCTAAAACTCCATCAATTCTAATACCAAGCCCTAATGTTGCTAATAACCATCAATATTATAATGCTTTAGACTTATCTTCTCTTAATCTTGCATTAATGATTGAAGAAAAAGATTTAAATGGTGAATTATTATATAACAAAGTTAAAGAATTATTAAATGGAAGTCTTGAATACACTACTATGAAGAAAAGTCTAAATAATTTAAAATCATTCTCTAGTAGTGAAAAAATATATAATGAAATATGTAAGGTGATTAAAGATGCTAAATAAGTATGGTGAAGTAATAGAAAATGCATCTTTAGAGTCTTATAACACTTATGGAATTAAAACTAGTACAAAGTATTTAATTAAACCAAAAGATATTAATAATTTAAAAGATTTGCTTGAATATTTAAATAACAATAATATTAATTATTATGTATTAGGAAAAGGATCTAATGTAATACTTCCTGATAATGAATTTAATGGAGTAATAATTAGTTTAGAATGCTTAAATAGTATTGTAATAAATGCTAATGAAGTATCTGCAGAATGTGGAGTTACATTGGCATCTTTTGCTATGAAAATGATCAATGAGTCTTTAAGTGGATTAGAATACTTAGTAGGTATCCCTGGTACTTTAGGAGGAGCTTTATATGGTAATGCTGGAGTAAAAGATCATACTATATATGATAATCTTATAAGTTTAGATGTAATTAGAGATAATAAGTTAATTAATCTAAAAAAAGAAGATATAAAAATATCTTATAGATATACTGAATTTAAAGAAAATAATGATATATTAGTAAAAGCATATTTTAGTTTTAACAAAGGTAATAAAGAAGAAATGCTATCTTTAGTAAGTGAAAATAGATTAAAAAGACAAAATAGTCAACCATTAGAGTATAAAAATGCTGGTAGTGTATTTAAAAATCCAGAAAATGATTATGCTGGTAGATTAATTGAGTCTTTGGGATTAAAAGGATATAAGATTGGTGATGCAGAAGTGTCAATGAAGCATGCTAATTTTATAATTAATAGAGGAAATGCCACTAGTAGTGATATTATTAAGTTAATAAATTATATTAAAGATAAAGTTTATAGTGAATATAATATAGAATTAGAATTAGAACAAATAATAGTTAGTTGGTAATTATATGAAAAAAGAAAAGAAAAAAAGGAAAATTAAATTTGGTGGCATACTGGTAATTATTCTTCTTATATATATACTACTTAGTGTAGCATACTATATATGGAAGATGCCTATTAAGAATGTAATAATTGAAGGTAATTATTATTTAAAAGATAATTATATTATTAATTATTTAGATATTAATAATGATTCTATATTTAAAATAAGAAAAAGTAAAATAAAAAAGAAATTATTAGAATTAGATCTAGTTAGTAATGCTAAAATAAGAAAGAATTATCTAGGTAAACTATATATAACTATAGAAGAAGAAAAGATATTATTTTATAATTGGAATAATAAAAAAATAGTGTTATCTAGTGGTAAAGAAATAGATAAGAATGATAATTATCTAGGAGTACCAACTTTAATTAACTATGTACCTGATGATATATATGATGAATTATTAATAAAGTTTAACAAAATAGATAGAGAAATAATATCATTAATAAGTGAAATAGAATATAATCCTAGTGAAATAAATGGAAAAGTAGTAGACTCTAAAAGATTCTTATTTAGAATGAATGATGGTAATGTAGTATATATTAATACTACTAATATAGAGAAAATTAATAGTTACTTAGAACTATATGAAGCTATTGTTAATAAAAATGGTGATGTAAGAGGATGTTTATATTTGGATAGTAATAGTGAAAATAAACATTTTAATAATTGTAAAGAAACAAAAGTAGAAGAAACAGAAGAAAGTGAGACAGAATAAAATTGTAAATGTCTCACTTTTTATTTTATAGTTGGTGAAAATGTAGTATAATAATAATATAAATAGAATAGGGAAGATTCTTATGGACAGAATAAATAAGAACATCAAAGCAGTGTTAATAAATCAAATTATAATAATTTCCTTACTACTAATTGTAATAGTAGGTTTTTCTTATGCCTATTTTAGTAATGGAACAAACATATCTAATACGACTCTTCCTACAGCATATGCGAGTGTTAGCTGTCTAAAAATAGAAGTATCAAATGATAACGAATTATATTTTAATTCATCCACTCCAGTAAATGATGAAGATGTGATAAATGATGTAACTCCAACTACATATACGATAACTAATCTATGTAGCAGTAGTACTAAATATAATTTTGCTTTAACAACTTTTTCAAATAATGATTCCAATCATTTAACAGATGATGAAATGAAAATATATGTTACTAAAAAGATAGATAATGGCCAAGATGAGCCATTTATTGGTATGAAAAACATATCAAATATTGATTCAATTAATCAAGGTATATCAATGGATTATATTAATAATAAAATTGATAATGATAGTACTTTAAATGCATATGATAATGCTATAGATTATATAATAGATAGCATTACTATAGAAGCTAGTCAAGTAATTACATATAAAGTATATAATTGGATTGATAGTGAAGCTACTAATACTTCTGGTAAATATTTTTATAGTGCACTATCTTTAATTGAAAATGGCGAATACTATTCAATTGGAGGATTTAGTGAAGCATATAAGCTTTTTGATGGTACAGAATATATTAATACAAACGTCCAATTATTTACAGAAGAAAATTATATGAAAAACTTTGAACTTGGTTTTACTATAGATGAATTTGATGTATCAAGATATAGATCAGGTCAAGGAGATACTGTATTTAGTGGTCTTTATGAAGCTTCTCCTTATCCAGGAATTCTATTTAGAATGCAAGATAAAAAATGGCTATTCCAAGCAGGTAGTGGTATTGGAACAAATAAAAAAATAAATTTTGCTCAAGGTAGTGTTGAAACATTTAGAGTAAGGAGAATTGATGGAAAAATATATTACTCAGTAAATGGCGAAGCATTTCAATTTGCAGCTGATTTATCAACTTTATCTAGATACTTTGATACTCCAGTTACATTTGGTGTAGGACTTGATTTAAGTAATGTTCCAATTGCATCTAAATATCTAGTTGGTGGTATAAAAGATATGTATGTTAAATATTTAGAGGGTGATATTGAAGTTGATTATAGTGCAATTGATAATCAGATTGAAGAGTTTGTCGGAGTTCCACTTACTGTAGCATATAATAGTCAAGAAGCACATGTTTTTGATGGAACTGATGCTAATGTAATCAATACAAATTTGGAATTATTTAACTCCACTAACTATCAAAAGAGCTTTGTAGTAACCTTAAATTTGGATGAATATGATAATGATTCCCAAATTTATCAAGCAACATTATTTGATGCTAAAGATGAACATAATGAAACTAATGATTATCCAGGTATAGTTTTAAGAAAAACAAATAGTTATATTCAACTTACATTTAAAGATGGAGAAGGTATTAATGGATTGGTTAATATTCCTGCTACTGCAAAAAGAATAAATATTATTAAGAAAGGAATGGAATTCTACTACCAATATGATGAATCAACTATAAGAGCGTTATCAAGTACCAATTCATTTGCTAACTTTGATCCAAATAATTGTTTTAGTAGTCCAGCTTTATTTGGCGGCATTCTAAAAGCAAGTGGCAGTGGCTATGATAGAAAGATAATTGGAACACTTTCAAATATGTCAATAAAAATCTCAAATTAACATTTATATCTATTTAATGTATAATATATTTAGGTGATTGTTATGAATCAAAAGATTAATTATGATAAAGTATTAGAAGAAATAATTAATAATTTAGATCATAAGCCAAAACTTCTTTTACACAGTTGTTGTGGTCCATGTTCTAGCTATGTTATTTCCTATTTAAAGGATTATTTTGATATTACGATACTTTATTATAACCCTAATATAGAACCTAAAGAAGAATATGAAAAAAGGCTTAATGAACAAAAAAGATTAATTGAAGAATTAAATATTCCTTCATTAACTATAAAAGATATTGATTATGATAATACTTCTTTTAAGAATATGGCAAAAGGCCATGAAAAAGACGCTGAAGGTGGAGAAAGATGTCATCTTTGTTATCATCTTAGATTAGATAAAACAGCAAGTATTGCAAGTAATGATAATTTTGAATATTTTTGTACTACTTTAACAGTAAGTCCATATAAGAATTCACAAGTTATAAATCATATAGGAGAGGATTTAGAAAAAGAATATAGTGTTAAGTGGTTATATAGTGATTTTAAGAAAAAAGATGGATATAAAAAGAGTATTATTTTAAGTAAAGAGTATAATCTATATAGACAAGATTATTGTGGATGCAAATATAGTAATTATCACAATATAGGAGAATAATATGAATGAAAAAAAAGCAATGTTTTTCACTAATATAATAAATAATGTAATAGCAGTATACTTTGATACCTTCTTTGTATTTTATTTCTTTAAAGTTGCTAATTATGAAGTATTACCACTAGCTAAATATTATTTAACTGTATACCTATTTTGTGCTATAGGATTCTATATTATTAGAAATAGTATGAAAAAGAATATAAAAGTACCATATTTTAGAATAGGTATATCTTTAGAAGCTATTTATATAGCGCTAATAATGCTATTAAAAGATAAAATAATTAATTATGTATATATTGTTGGGATAGTTAAGGGTATAGCAGATGGTTTCTTCTATTTTCCTAAAAATATATTAGAAACAGAGAAAGTAAGTAATAATGAAAGACAAGAGTATAGTGGTAAAATTAACACTATTAATAAGATTAGTTCTATAATAGTACCAGTTATTTTAGGATTAGCACTTACTTATATAAGTTATGTTAATTTAGGTAAGATATTCTTTATTCTTTTTATAGTGTTATTTACAATATCATTTAAAATAAAAGATAACTATTATATAGATAAAAAATCTAATATAAAAGATTATTTTAAAATAGTAAAAACACATAAGAATTTAAAATACACTTTATTAATATACTTACTTAGTGGATTATCATATTCTGGAGTAATGGCTACAATTATTACATTAGCTAATATAAATGTATTTAAAACTAATCTAAATTTAGGGTTAGTAGATAGTATTTGTGCTGTTTTATTTTTATTAGTATGTATACTATTTACTAAAAAGATTAATGAAAAAAGGTTTAATATAGTTGCACTAATTAGCGGTATAATATCATTTATATCACTAGTATTATTTGCTATATTTAAAAGTGTACCTTTCCTAATAATCTATCTATTTATTAGAAATTCATCTATTGGATTACTTAGTTTAATTACTTCTCATGTAATAACAAATATTAGTAATGATAAGAAAATAAAAGATGAATTTAAACCAGAATATTTCTTAGTAAGAGATGTATTCTTAACTATATCTAGATGTACTGGATATTTACTTTTATTAGTAATAAGTTTAAAATTTGGAATGGATATGATCTATTATATATTAATACTTTGTGGAATATCTTTATTATTAGAAGGAATATTTATATATAAAATATATAAAAATAGTTAAAAGTATTGTAAATAAATACAATATTTGATAAAATATTTTTGGCTTTAAAAGCAAATAAACATTAATCTTTAGTTTGGCGCCTAGTGCAGATATTCTGTGGTAACAAATGAAAATAAGATTAAGAAGAGAAAACGAAAGGAAGAGTGATGATTTTATGGCCGTAGTTTCTATGAGTTACTTATTAGAAGCTGGAGTACATTTTGGACATCAAACAAAAAGATGGAATCCAAAAATGAAAGAGTATATCTTTACAGCAAGAGAAGATATATATATTATTGACTTGCAAAAAACACAAGCTTTATTAGAAGAAGCTTACAATGCAATTAAAGAGATTGCTACTAATGGTGGAAAGTTCTTATTTGTAGGAACTAAGAAACAAGCATCTGAAGTTTGTGTAGAAGAAGCAGGACGTAGTAAAAGTTACTATGTTACTGAAAGATGGTTAGGTGGAACTTTAACTAATTTCCGTACTATTAGAAGACGTGTTAAACGTTTAGAAGAAATAGAAGAAATGGAAAAAGATGGTAAGTTTGAAATGTTACCTAAGAAAGAAGTTACTTTACTTAAGAAAGAATATGAAAAGTTAAATAAGATTCTTTGTGGTATTAGAGAAATGGAACACTTACCTCAAGCTTTAATAGTAGTAGATCCTAAAAAGGAATATAATGCAGTTAAAGAAGCTAGAAAATTAAAAATTCCTGTATTTGGTATTGTTGATACTAATGGAGATCCAGATGATGTTGATTATGTAATTCCTGGTAATGACGATGCAGTACGTTCTATTAAAGTTATGATGGGTGTATTAAATAATGCTATATGTGAAGCTAATAACTTAGAATTAGTTGATTATATTTCTGAAGAAGATAAGAAGTCTAAAGAAGAAACTAGAATGGAAGAACTTATTAAGACTGAAGAATTTAATAAAGCTAGAAAAGACGATACTGAAGAAGTAGAGGAAGTAGAAGAAGTAGCTGAACCTAAGAAAGAAGTTAAAAAGGAAGAAGTAACTGAAGAAGTTAAAGAAGAGAAAAAAGAAGTTAAGAAAGAAACTAAAAAGGCTTCTAAAAAAGAGACTAAGAAGGAAGAAAAAGTTGATTTAAGTACAAAGACTTTAGCAGAATTAAAGACTATAGCTAAAGAAAAAGGATTAAAAGGCTATAGTACTCTTAAAAAAGATGAATTAATTGAAAAATTAAAATAGAAAATAAAAAGGAGAATTATTTATGGAAATTACAGCAAGTATGGTTAAAGAATTACGTGAAACTTCTGGTGCTGGTATGATGGATTGCAAAAAAGCATTATCTGAATGTAATGGTAATATGGAAGAAGCAATGAATTACTTAAGAGAAAAAGGAATTGCTAAAAGTGCAAAGAAAGAAAGTCGTATAGCAGCTGAAGGATTAGCTAATATCTTTATTGATGGAAATAAAGCAGTTATATTAGAAGTTAACTCTGAAACTGACTTTGTATCTAAGAATGAAGAGTTTATTAATATGATTGATGTTATTGGTAATTCATTACTTAAAAGTGATGCTAAATCATTAGAAGATGCCATGGAGGTAACTACTCCAGAGGGAAAGATTAGTGATTTTATAATTGCTAAAGTAGCTAAAATAGGTGAAAAATTATCTTTAAGAAGATTTGAAATCGTTACAAAAAGTGATGATGAAGTATTTGGAAAATATTTACATATGGGAGGCAAAATAGCAGCTTTAACTGTAGTAAAAGGTGCTAGTGAAGATGTTGCTAAAGATGTATCTATGCAAGCAGCAGCAATGAGACCATTATATTTAAATATTGAAGATGTTCCAGAGAGTGTTTTAGATAAAGAAAGAAAAGTTCAAAAAGAACTTGCTATGAATGAGGGAAAACCAGCAGAAATAGCTGAAAAAATGGTTGAAGGAAGAATTAAAAAATTCTATAAAGAAATTTGCTTAGTTGAACAACCATTTGTTAAAGATGGAGATATTTCTGTTAAGACTTATGTAGCTAATAACGGTGGAGAGGTAATTAAAATGATTCGTTATGAAGTAGGAGAAGGAATGGAAAAACGTTCTGATAACTTTGCTGAAGAAGTAATGAATCAAGTAAAAGGTAATTAATAGTCACAGCTAAGCTGTGGCTTTTTATTTGGTTAATATTGAATAAAGGGCTTATTTTAGTGTATAATTATAATGTAATAAAAGGAGGATTCTTGTGAATAAAAAAGAAGAAAAATTCTTATGGGAACACTTTTATAAAAAGAGTGATTTTAATATAAATGTTCCTGATATGTCATTATATGAATATATGACCATAGAAACTAATAAGTTTAATGATCTTGCTGCTATTACATATTTTGGTAAAAAAATAAGTTATAAAGTATTTTTAGAATATATAGACAGATGTGCTAAATCTTTAAAATCATTAGGTATTAGAGAAGGAGATGTAGTAACTATATGTATGCCTAATACTCCAGAAGTTGCTATTACTTTTTTTGCTATTAATAAAATTGGAGCAATAGCTAATATGATACATCCATTATCTGCAGAAGAAGAAATAAAAGATTATTTAATTAAAACCAAAAGCGTATTAATGATATGTTTTAATAGATTGTATTCTAAAGTTAAGAATATTATTAAAGATACTTCTGTTTATAAAGTTGTATTTGCTAGTCCTAGTGATTCTATGCCAGTATTCTTAAATGGATTATATAAGATTACTATTTCCAGAAAAGAAGAGAAACCTTCTAATAATTCATTCTATATGTTTTGGAAAGAATTTTTACATTTAGGAGATTACTATAATGGTAATGTTTTTGTTAAAAGAAGTATGAATGATGATGCAGTAATACTTCATAGTGGTGGTACTACAGGTATTCCTAAGAGTATAGTGTTATCTAATAAATGTTTTATGGGAATGAATGAACAAGCTAAAGTTAATTTTTATAAATTAGTATCGGGAGATTCTGTATTAAGTATACTACCTATGTTTCATTGTTTTGGTTTAGTAGTATGTATGTATGTTCCAATATGTCTAGGAGTTACTTGTATATTATTACCTGAATTTAATAATAAAACATTTGATAAAGTACTTAAAAAGAATAAACCTGTAGTGCTTACTGGAGTACCTACTTTATATGATGCAATGTTAAAAAATAAAAATATGGATACAGTAGATTTTTCTCAAGTAAAATATGTTATTTCTGGAGGAGATTCTATTCCAGAAAAAAAGAATATTGAAATAAACGAATTCTTAACATCTCATGGTAGTCCTGAAGTATTACAACAAGGATATGGAATGACTGAAACTACTGGGCCAGTTACTTTTGGATCAATGGGATCAAATAAACTAGGTAGTGTAGGATGCCCTATGGTAGGTAATGTTGTTAGAATTCTTGATCCTGAAACTGGTAAAGAGAAGAAGCCAAAAGAAATAGGCGAAATATGTGTTAATAGTGTTGTAATGATGAGTAGATATTTAAATAATCCTAAAGATACTGAAAAAACATTACAATTATATAAAGATGGAAGATATTATATTCATACTGGTGATTTAGGTTATTTAGATGAAGATGGAGTACTTTTCTATGTTCAAAGAATGAAAAGAATAATTATATCTAGTGGATATAATATATATCCTCAACATGTAGAAAATATACTAAGAGAAAATGAATATGTAAAAGATGCTTGTTTAGTAGGAGTACCTCATCCATACAAAGGAGAAATTGCTAAAGCATTTATTATTCTAAAAGATGGAGTAGAAGAATCTTATACAGTAAAAAGAAGTATAATGGAATATGCTGAAAAGAAATTAGTTAAATATATGTTACCAAGAGAATATATATATAAGAAAGAATTTCCAAGGACCAAATATATGAAAGTAGATTATAAAAAATTAGAAGAAGAATTATTACAAAAATAATTCTTCTTTTGTATTGTGACGTTATTATTTTTATAGTATAATTTAATAGTAGGAAAGTAGGAGTTACATATGACTAAGGAAAATAAAATAAAAGCAATAACATCATTAATAGTAGTAATAATAACTCTTATAGGGTTAGTAATAAGTGCAACTTATGCTTATTATGGTGCAGATACTTCTAACTCATTTGGAACAAAAACCATGACAGCAGGAGCAGAAACAACTGGAAATGTAGCTTTAAATGGTATTAATGCTAC